>Ga0056128_1011270_pt1 | contig 11061 bp, 6 predicted proteins | sample WorMetLIZISLAND2_FD_71113 | JGI IMG/M metagenome (GOLD analysis project Ga0056128, IMG submission 71113) | Marine gutless worms symbiont microbial communities from Max Planck institute for Marine Microbiology, Germany - Olavius geniculatus... ... | reverse complement strand
GACACACAGTCAGTGTGATGCGGGCAATATCACCTTTTGTAATTTTTGCTGTTTTCGATGTGCAAGTCCTTAAATGTTGCCGTTAACAAGTGTATAAACTGATGTTTTGTACATTTATACGGGTAACGTCAACTGAGTAGACCTACTGTATAATGGCTTGCGAACGCTGTCTAAAAGTGCGCAATGTCGACTTAGGGTGGGTAAACATTAGCCAACTAACCGTCGTTGTTAATGGACCAATGTTCATAATTTTTATTTAGTTCAACGCGGAAGAGATCGTAGTTTTTAGCGCCGTTTACCACTTGTCGATATCTTTAGTCGTTCTGGAGATATTTGCGTTCAAATTCCACGCGCGCACGCACGGACGCACGAACGGACGCAAAAACAGTCCGAAAACATTATGCCTCCGGCCACTACGTTGTAGTTGGCGGAGGACAAAAATGTTCAAGTTACAACACCTGTTATATAACATCACTTAAACAAGTCAAACAACACAGTTAACTAACGATCAGATGCCAAAATTTTATTGTCACTTTGAATGTTCGTAGTGTCCACCGACAGCTCCAAGCTTCAGCAGAAGCCTTCAGTTGCTTAATTTGAGAAGTCTTTCACCGTCTTGTCGATCGGTCCTTGTGGCAGGTTGCCCCAGAAAACTTGAAGCGATTCCTTGAGTTCAGCGATTGTTTTCGGCTTTGTTTTAAGTTGGCGGTAAGCCTCCACCATTGAACATCACACGTGATAGTCTACTGGGTTTGTATTCGGCGAATTTGGAGGCCATTGGTCGTTTGTGATGAAATCTGGACAGTTGGCTCACAGCCAGTTCTGTGCGCTGCGCGCTGTGTGTGCTGGCGTGCCGTCCTGCTGGAAAATAAATCCAGTGGGTAGCCGGCGATTGCTTTAAAAGAACGATAATTTAGTGATAATTTATAAACAAAGTACTGTTTGTCACAGAGTCACTGTGACGTCATCGGCAGTAACGTGGTAACCGGTGTTTGAAAATTAAATAGCATTTTAGTTTTAACATTTTAATGCTGAAAAATCGGTAGTCGGTCATGTTCAGAAGCCTATAATTTCGTCGTTTTTCAATAGAACCATATTTCACTTGGCAGTTAGACGTAAAACGTCTCCATAAATAAACCTGTAAAATTTCAAATTAAAATTTCCAACGGTTGCTGAAATACGGCAAAAAACTTTGAGTGGCTACTTTTTTGCCGCACCCTGTATATGGTGAATAAAGTTAAATATATCTATTAAATAGACAAGCAGATAATCATACCCTTCTTCGTCTCCGGCATCGCAAAGTTTTGGCACACCGTGCTCCGTATACAACCAATGACCTAACACAGCGCAAACGATAATTGTTAATTCAATTAAGCTAGAGACTTGGCGGGTACGTCAAAATTTTTACTCGGCCCATAACCGGCAGGTACGGGTACGGGTACGGGTACGGCTTCTTGTACCCCTACCTGTATCTGTGTACCCGTACTCTTTCGGTCAGTTAATGGAATGTGTAATTTGCTTCTTCCAAGTTTTAATAATAACAAAACAAAGACAACCTTTTGGCTATGATTGAAAATGCACCAAAGTAAAAACGCATACGACATGTAGAAAATGTCTGAGACATTCTGTTATCTAAATATTGTAAAATGATCGCCGATTATCTGATGGCCGCAATCATTGTCAATCAGTCTGCTTAGTGCAGTGTCATAGTCAAGCAAATAGTCTTATGATAAACAAAATAATGTTCATATGAACACGGAGTCTGTCCAATGCATTTCGACAGTTTACAGTATATGTCCGTATACATATAATCAGCGAGCTGTTTAGACCGGTAGAAAAAAATCAAACAGTTTAATTTCAAATTGTACAGCAGCAATGATCCTTTCTACAGCTGAAAATTGCCAACAATCTTCAAAATTCTTCATTTTGGGTGTTAAAGTTCGTTACAACTTCCAGGTCATCACTGTTGATACTCCTTCAAAGCTCGTCAGCTGTTCTTGTTACGGTGAGCAAAAAGTCTATGTCTCTCTGCAACCGTTTTCACGCTATACAAGCCAACAGCGGTGAAATAACGACTTTTCAGAGCGGTACTCGTTTTTAATGCCCGCGTGCACAGGCTTTCTTGAAACTACGGATTCGAAACTTGAACTGTTAAAATCTACGTTTAATGCTAAAAAAAATTTTTATGCAGGTCTTGTTTTGTCTGTAGTCATTTCAGCGCAATTCACTCTTGAAGTGTGTCGCAGCCCGAAATCGCAAAAAGACAACAAAAACTTCTACGTGTACGGTCGGTGCCAGTCGAAAGCGCGTGTTTGACTTTCTATTGGTGCTTAATAGTAAAATTGGCTCTATCTCGCACCGTTTCTGAGATACAGCGACTTATTCGTTAAAAACCGCAATTTTTTTACCCTTTCCGTCTTTAACTTAGCGCCTTTGGCCGGGTGATCCCTTTCGAATTTCCGGCCAAGCTGTACGGATCCTGAAACTAAATCTTGAAGCTAAAGTTTTCCAGGGAGCCGATGGCAAAGATTTGGTGATCCTCGCTAGAATTTTTTTGATACAATCGCAGAGTGTGACAGACAGACGGACAAACGGACGCCTTGACGATAGCTAAGACGCGCGAAGCATTAGGCCTACATGCTGTCGCGCGTAAAACGGGAGAACAATCGATGTATACTATCATACTGACTCTCGTTGAGTTGGTATTGCGTGATGTTTGCTTCAGTGGAGTTCGCATACAACGTCGGGTCAGGCCGAAGTACGCACTTGTTCTTTAGAGTTCCCTGGTAGATCTGTAAGCCGACCAGGGCAAAGATGGACAACACGAACACGGTAAGAATCATCACATCACGCAGCCGACGCACGGCTTCCATTAACGCACCGACGATCGTCTTCAGACCTGCACACGCGTAACTGGCGTAACGGTAGGGTGTTGGACTTACAATCAAGAAATCGTGGGTTTGATTCTCGGTCGCGTCGCTATCAGGTAGTTAGTACTTGGGCTGTCTGAAAACAAGTAAAACATTCAAGTATATAGCCAACAACAAAATGAATTTAGCCTTCTATCCTTCAGAGATAGGTTAGTCGAGTACCAGCATCTCTGGCTGGAATTAAGGCGGAACGTTTTCACCTCTGTTGGGTAGAGGTAGCACTGAGTGATTTTATATGGCAAATGACGTTCTGTAGCTCTGCGACGGCTCCCCATAACGAGCCATAATACAACCTTCAACTTTTATCAACAGAGACGTTGACAGTAGGTCAGAGTGTTGCCGACAGTCAATGATTGGTCAATCTCGATCTGGCACCTTCTATCGCTTTGCCGTCCGACAACAAGATACGTTTTAAAACTGAGCGAAGCATTTGCCTTTTGACAAGTTGTTTATTCAGTTTAGCTTTGGATTTTAATTGCTGTCGCTTTTTACGCCTTGTAAGCTTTGTGACTCCTATTACAACTGTGCGCTGAAAACAGACACCCTGTCGTGAATTAGATGAACAGCATGCTGCACGACGATTGCACAACAATCACAAATTACGACAAGCTTTCGTCTCCGCGTAACGAAAGTACTAACTAAAGGAAAACAAAAGTCTTCGATAAGAAAATCTGGGGCGGTAGATGCGGAGAAAAGTTTTGCAGAGTCAATTACCTGGTACGACAGCGACTGTTTTGAGTGCACGTAAAACGCGGAACGTACGCAGTGCGGACAGGTTGCCCAGCGGAAACGCCATAGTTATGTACCTGACACAAGAGAGCATAAACACACGTCATCGCCCTGACACACAAAGTAGTCCGGGTCCACATGTATTCCCGTAGAATTTGCTTGTTAAAATTGATTTTTTTACATTTTCAGTTAGCTTTGGTGAAATCGTTTTGAAAAATGATAAGGTACAAATTTTCTCGACCTTTGGTGACCTGCTGTTGCTATGACAACCAAAAGCCTTTAGCAACAAGCTTAGTGTGCCTATAACACAGATAATAAATGTCTAAGTGTGAAAAATACCATGGCTGTTATAAGCTGTTCATATACGTTATTAAGTTCAAGGAATCCAACGATGTTTTTTTCGCATAGCAACGGTTGCTTTGGAGGGAGGTTTTGCACAGCAACAGCCTATTTAGCAGAGATATAAACAAAAGACCTGAACCAAACCTTAGTTACCAAATGGTGGTTATAGTTTTGCCGAGCAACCGTTACTATGGACATCGTGGTAACCTGTTAACGAAGTTGTCGTGACATGATGTCACTCGTTAAACAAATTTTATAAGCAAAAATGTTACAAAATGTTCTGAAAATGATGTCCCACAATACTTGATAGCAAAAGGACTTACTTCATTTACATTTTTACATCGATTTGGTGTCATATTGTGTTGACAAAGCATAGTTTCACAATTTCCTGGTGGCTTCTAGGGTTGTGCGGGAATGGCAATTTCGGCCACCCAACCCGGCCTGTCCTGCACGTTACCTGTAGGCCTACCCGACCCATATCCGTGCCACTGTACCCGTAACCATATCCGCGAGTACAGGTGTACTCTACCCATGCACACCAACTACCCAACAGGCGACATTCTACATGCGCAGTCATCTATCCCCCTCAGCACCAGAAATCAACCTCCGCAAGTTACACCTGATCGCGTATGTTGTCCCTCCTCATTCCGCTCCCCTCTCTCTTTTTGCCACTACTTTCATCCGACAAAAAACCAGCTGAAATCTGGATGAGCGAATGTCGTAGTCGATCACGTATGTTGTCATTAATCAAGCACGCATGTCGTAGCTAGAAATGCGTGAACTGCCACAGAGATTGACTTGCATAAAGAGCGTTATTGTCTATTAGTCGTCATTTTGTACCAACGTATAGCCGGAAATTAAGGTAAGGAGGAATAAACTATGGAACCAAAGGCCCAAACGCGAGGCTGAAGGCCAAGAAAAGAAATGGGCTTTTGGGGGATGGGGCCGGTTGGGGCATGATAAACCCTGAAAATGTCTGTAGCAGCGGGTATAACTTTTGTTCGTTTTACTGCACAAATATGTAACGCAATAAACTGGCAAGGCGAAGCAAAGGGTGACTTTTGGCATATTGGCGGCATGGCTCCATTGGCCTCTCAATCCGCCTACAGACCTTATTCAAGATAGTCGGAGTAACCATGTCAGCCAGCGAGCACGTCAATGATGTCAGCAAATGTACTCAGTCAGTGTGATATATTACACATTACCGATTTCAGTTGGTTCATTATGAGGTCCTCAATTATTTATTTATAAGGATACCCCTATTTTACCCATACGATACTGCCGTACCCATAATCGACCCGAACCCGTGAATTGTACCCATACCTGTGCACGTGGATACGGGTACGAGTAATCCGCAGGTAGGGGTATACCCACACAGCCTTAGTGGCTTTCTGTTGCTACAATACTTATAGCATTTAGCTACCCGATCTTATAAAAATAACAAAAGAAATAAATGTATGAATAGTCAAAATTTGCAGTTAATTATACATTAGCAACTGCGAGTAATCAGAGTTTGGTAATTTCTGCATAGCCACTGCTGCCAAGGACGAAGATCGACTATAGCATCATCATGTTCAGTAGACACAGAAGCAAGATAATGTAATCAAGTCTTGGTTGCCACATAAGATCACTTTAGTGGTCATATTTTATTCTCACAACCGTTGCTGTGGCACCAGACTATTTTTGTTACAAGGTTTGCAAAGTTTTTTTTTTGTTTTTTTTTGTGATCAGTAGACAGTAATGTAAACAAACGGATGCAGGCAAAAAGTTCCTCTATATCCGTATCACAATATAACTGATTCTACTAATAATCTAATAACTGTTTTCGATAAACTCCGATCTGTCTCCGGTTATTGCATTTAATAAAATATTAGCTATATAAAACACTACAAACCTAGTCCATTTTCCATAGCAACAGTTGCCAGAATAGAACTAGGCCACTAAAGTGACTCCATGTGGCGACGAAAGTTTGATTGTAGTATTGTGCCCCTGTATCTGTTGTTGCTATGTTTAATCCGCATCCTTGGCATCCGTTGCTATGCAGAAATTACCCAGATCTTTCTATTTGCAGTTGATTATTTAGATAGTGCAGTTTCTGCATGTTTTTTGTAATAGGCTTTATTCCAGCCAATAAGACATTAGCTACACACAACATTGCAAACCTTATAACTAGGATAGTCTCTTGGCCAACGGTTGCCAAAATAAAAATATAATCACTAGAGTGACTTTAAGTGGCAAGAAAGTTTTGATTATAATATTTTGCCTCTGTATATCAACTGAATAGAATGTTGCTACGTTCAATCTGCATCCTTGGCAGCTGTTGCTGTGCAGCAATTACAAAAATATGATTATTTGCAATTGATAATGTAGAACAGCTGCAAATTTTTATCATTTTTACATTTATTACTTCTGTTATTTCTATAAGATGTTGCTAAAGGCTATAGGTATCATAGCAACAGGAAGCCACCCATACAGAGAAATTGTAAAACTATTCTTTGTCAATGTAATGATACCAGATTAAAGTAAAAATTTACATAAAATTAAGTCATTTTGCAATCAAATTTTGTGGGACATCATTTTAAGGATATTTTGCACTATGCTAAACATCTGTAAGGTTCTGGCGGCTCATTAAGGTTAGTTAAAAAGTGACATTATGTTATAAACATTTCGTTACTAGGTAACCACGGTGCCCATAGTAACGATTGCTAAGCACAACTATAACCACTAATCTTACTTCATATAGTAACTAAGGTTTGGTTCAGGTCACATGCTTGTATCTCAGTTGAATAGGCTGTTGCTATGCAAAATCTCCCTCCATAGCAACCGTTGCTATGCGAAAAATACATTGTTGGATTCCTTGTATTTAACAACGTATGAACAGCTTATAACAGCCATGGTATTTAACGCATTTAGACATTTATTATCTGTGTTATAGGTACAGTAAGCTTGTTGCTAAGGGCTTTTGGTTGTCATAGCAACAGAAGCTCACCTAGGGTGGAGAAAATTTGTACCCCATTATTTTTCAAAATTATTTCACTAAAGCTAACTAAATACGCAAAAAAATCAATTTTAACAAGCAAGTCCTACGGGAGCTATTTTATGGACATGTCGACCCGCAGTAAAGCGCAAGTTGCTCTTAGACCATTTTATTGGCCGTTACTTCATGACCTACTTAGTCCTCCTATGTAGTGTCTGAGGTGTTATAAGTGCCCACAATCTCACTCGACACAAGCATGACGACTGATAGCGTCTCGCGTTTGTATAGAGCTATCACAATTGCGTTCAGGCAGAACACGCATTGATCACGGCCGTTAAATAAGTACTTTTCAACACTCAGTGGTGTATTTAGGGAGAGGGCCACGGTGCGATGCCCCCCCCCCTTTGGCCGGACCATGAAAATTTTTTACAGGCGACTTTATATGAAAAGGTGCGTTTTTGCCATTTTCCAGCAAGAGTTGCAAAATTTAACAATGTTTGATGGTCTTTTGCGTTTCCAAATTTCAGAAAAATGGGCGAATTTGCGGTTTCCATTGAACACTCAAAAGCAAAAAATGTTTCAGCTTCAGGGGGGCTTCACCCCTGACCCCCCGACCAGGGGCTTTGCCCCTGGATCCCGCTGGGGGCTCCGCCCCCAGACCCCCTGTTATAGGCTCGCGCTCCACGCTCGCCATGGTCCCCCCTTTGCCAAATCCTAAATACGCCACTGTCAACACTGTCTACTGTGTATTGTTTCGTTACGCTTGCACATAATAGCCTACACTGTAGAAGCCCACGCACAGTTATCTCTTACAGTTTCAGTCTAGTTGTTATGTCTGCTTCAATTTTTATTGTAGTTTCAATTCACATACAGTAGTTTTTTAGCGAAAGAGTTCTGAACTTGTGATTTTAATTTACATTCCAATTACACTTTCAAATGCTGTAGGTAAGTGAGTAAATTTGTATAGCGCACAATGTCACCGTTCACTCGGGTATCATTTGCATTAAATGGCGTTATCTTTAGATGGCAGTATGGCTTATTAGTTGGTACTTGGATGTGTGACCATCCGCAGACAGATAGGCTTAAACCATATTGATAGGTAACCAGCTATCCAGATCATCTCAGCCTGGCCGTCTTTCTGTGAATAGCAGCAGTGACTAACAACAGAACTGTAACATCGAAAAACAAAACGTAAACAGGCACGTTGCGCGATGCTTCAGCACCGTACCTCGGTCTCGCAGGATTGAGTCCTTATTCGTCTGCACTCGGACTCGGAGCCATTATATTACCTAGACTCGGACTCGAAATCTCGGACTTGGATTAACACTTGGTGGACTCGAATACGTCACTATCTAATCCAAATATATGTAGCGAACAAACTAAAAGCTGAATAATATGATATTATTGTATTACGCCAGCGAGACGACAATGAAGTCAAGCCAGTTCCAGGCGTCTCGTAAGTAGGTGAATCGCGCCATGATGAATCCTCGAGCCAGCATCTTGACTGCACTTTCCACCGTGTAGATCGCCGTGAATATTACTCTATGTACAGAGACACGTAAAACAGACCGACATATGCACAGCGCTCTGACATGACGTAGCTGCAGACCTGTCAAGACACACCTAGCATTGAGAGGATGACACGGGCAATTTAACCTCGTCACTCGTTCACCCGCGCAAAGTCAGTTATCACCCGCCGACGACGAATGTCTGTCTCCCATTTTGACTCTTCTGGTGTATCTTTATTGTTTAAGCTGCACAAGATTTGGTGAGTTGATTCTCGAAAAAATAATCCAAATTGTTGCCACCAGATGTCATATTTTAAAACTAAATTGCATATAATTCGACTTCGGCTAGGGCTTAACTGCAGACCCTGCTCGGGAAGCTTACAGCGTTTCCCCATATCCATTAGTTATATTAAATGGGTCCTACATATAAAGCAAAGGAGGGGAGACAGAAAAAAGTAAAAAGAAAGAAACGATAGGGCAATGGACAAATGAAGAAAAAAAGTGGAGAAAGGATAAAAAAATAAAAAAAAAAGAAAAAAAGAAAAAGAAGAGAAAAGGACAGGAAAGGTAAGAGATTATCATTTAGCGTTATGATAACTCTGCAGCTCTGTGAATGGTCGATTGTAATGACTGATTAATAGCCATTAATTAGCTGTTGCATGTAGAGTACATGCACTATCATTAGCCAATCAGCCAGCTATTACTGATGCGAGATCACACTTACACAGTCGCAATATGATATTAGCAGTATTTTCACGCTTATTCTAACAGTGTCTTTTTAGTTTCATGCGATGGACACAGTGCTACACTATTATCAATTTTCACGTTCTAAAAGTTGGAGGCGACCACTCTTTTCCCTTTCTCTATTCTCCAATAATAGACGCACATGCTGGGTTTTGGCCGACCGTTAGGTCGAATCTTGGATACGGTATGTCTGTGGCTAAACAGTACGTCGTAAGGGGTTGGCGATAGCACGGGTGGATGGGGCGATATCGATCCTCGCCGAATTACCGTATCGTATCCCAGCGTTGATTGTAGAGTTTGACATAGCGGCGTCACCATGACGTATAGAAAGACATGTAGTCAATTTGGGCAATTGCTTTCTTTTCACGACCGGAAGTCGGACAATGGCCTTCGGATATAGGCGGTACGGTGGCTTACCCTAGCAATAGCTGGGCTACTTGTGTGATAAAATGGTTCTTTTGAGTCCTAAAATATCTTAGTATTGTAGTAAACACAGCATAACGGCAAAGCGACATAGGCCTGCTTACTCGGAATGGGCGATTTCTTGACTTGTTGCCATGAAGACGCAATTGACAAGAATGACGAACATCACTGACAGACCGAAGAATGTAAACAACATCAGCCGTTAAGAACAGCAACAACAACAACAACAACAACAACAGGTTGCCAACCCCAAGGGGCGTAGGCGGGGTGCTCACTTCCCATACGTTGGCCATTGAGCCCGTAAGTAGATAGACAACTGAGTCTGTGACACAGCCAGTGCGACGCCAGACCTACGGTTACCTTCCCAGTCACCATCCTTTGATCGGTATCAAATTATACTGCTCTGTGAACAGAGACACACGTGTGTAAACAACTTGCCCAAGGTTATTTTAGACGGGCGAGAGTCGAACCAGCGACCTTGCGGTCACCAGTCCGGCATGCTACCGTTACACACCACAAAGCCACAACAACAGAAACGACGACGAAGACGACGGCGTCACTTAACAAAATGAACTGGCTGTTGCCGAAACGTTAGCAATTTAACTAACATGGCAGTAATTACTAATTTCAGCACTTTATTTGGCTTATTTGACTCCGTGGTTAACCCGAGAAAACCAAAAAAACCGTCTAAAACGATTGACGAAAACTGAAACGAGACAAAACTGGAAGAACAACTTTAACGAAAAGCACAGATTAGGCAGTCATCATCATGAATGATGTTCTAAGGAATTGCGGTCTCTCAAGGGAGCTGTAACTCATTGTCCGGTGCTTAAAGCTACATTATTAGTTACTGTACATTGTACAAGCGAGCATGCAGCGCCACCTACCGAACGAATGACGAAACGTCAGTAACGTCGCAGAAAGGGGGGAGAGGGAAGGAGATTACCCCTGCCCAAATTTTGGGCTGTCGGCTGTTAGCAGGAAAATCGCAATTTTCTGGCCACCGCCGTTGACTGCAGCCCGCCAAAGCAGTTAAACAGTACCAATGTTAATTAGCTGTGTGAGATTTAGAAAAAAAACTAGAAATTTGGGGCAAAGCCCAACGTGAGTCCGCCCGGCGCCCTAAGTCCGATTGGGGAAAAATGGGGGGGGGTAAAATTTCCCCGGCATCAAAGTCACGTGGCCCGAACTCAAATGCATTGGTATACGCCGAACGCGCATTGTCGACTTACGGTAGGTCAACATGAGCGCTTATAACTTTGTTCATAGTGGACCGAATTTCACAAATTTTTTTTTGTTCAACGCCCAAAAGATCGTTCTCGTCAACGCCGTTTACATATTGTCGCTATCTTCATCGGTTCCAGAGATATTTGCGCTCAAACTCGAAAGTTGTCGTAAATCGCACCGA
>Ga0056128_1011264_pt1 | contig 11066 bp, 5 predicted proteins | sample WorMetLIZISLAND2_FD_71113 | JGI IMG/M metagenome (GOLD analysis project Ga0056128, IMG submission 71113) | Marine gutless worms symbiont microbial communities from Max Planck institute for Marine Microbiology, Germany - Olavius geniculatus... ... | reverse complement strand
CTCAGCGAAAGTTAAGCCCTAAGGGCTAAAGCTATCTCTTCCATGCAAATCGAACCGACTTTAGCCAGGTTAGTTCGGCTCAGCTTTGGTCTAAGTAGGTACTTTTGGACTCAGTGAATCACTGAGACTTTTCGCTGAGTCCAACGGACTCAGCGAAAAGTCTCAGCGAAATCACTTTACTTTTTGACTTTAGTAGGTACTTAGACCGAAGTTTAGACTCAGTGAAAGTCTCAGCGAAAGTCTAAGTCAAAAAGTGAAGTGACCCATTATATCTGCTTCATTATTTGCTTTCGGTGTTCATCCTATTAATTTTGTACATTTATGACATTAAACTGTGATTATATTTATTAGATTAATTGCTTTTGTTCTGTCAATAAATGCATGGATAGGATTACTATTTGTTATACTGCTAATTATGTTTGTTGTAAATTTCTGTTCGTCAGTCTGTGCTTCATGTTAAACTATTATATGGACCACGTTGACTCAATTAGACGAACTGATTGATTGAATGAACTGATGTGCAGATGTCTGTGAATGGTCTTGACAAAGCCGGTTCCACGCCGTTGCATTGGGCAGCTCACGGCGGCCACACAGACTGCGTGCATCGTCTCCTCGCTGTACCCAACTGTGAAATTAACGTCCAGGTCGGCATTTCTGATCAATGTTAGGAATACAGTTCATGGCATAGGATTTTCTATAGGGTGCGCAGGAACGAGGCACCGTATGAGTTTGCTAGGTGGTTTGCTAGGTGGGTAGATTGGGTACTTCGAATAGTGTCTGGGAAAGCATTGTGAACTCCAGTGTTGGGTCAACTGCACTTACAAAAATGAATAAATTTTGTCTTTTATGTGCATCACAAAACACTCATAGTTGAAGGATAATCTGATATTTTTTATGAATCACTATTCATTTCAGGCACTGAGAAGCATATGGCATTGAGAGTCTATGAGTCGAAAAATCCAGGCTTAGTAATAAGTAGCAGATGATAGTACACTGTGTCCCAAAAAACATCCCCGACATTTTTGACTGTAACTTGAAAGTCAATTATCAGATTTTGATAATTTTTGGTACAAATATTCCTGACACAACTTGCCATCAAATGACCTTTCAGTTTCCACCTCACGTAATTTATGCTTCTGCACTACCTAGGGAAACCAGATCAAGCGCAATATGTGTTGAAATAAACAGAAAATGTGAAAAAAACATCCCCCAACGTTATTGATCGTAACTTGAATAAACATTAGTAGATTTTAATAATTCTTTGAAAAATTATTTCTGACACAACTGGCTATTTAATAAGTGCTTTAGTTTCCATCTCACCCAACGTCTGCTTTTGCACTATCTGGGAAAATCAGACGAGTTAAAATGAATGACAAAATGTCAATAAATTTCATCTATCCTAATCTGTGGGCCTTAACAGCCAGTCTATTACAAAGTTTGACTGTCATGCAGCAGTGAAGTTTAGGAATGTTTATGAAATCAAGAAGTGACTGGTACAGCCTGGATTGGTCTGGAGCAGAACATTATTGATACTGCTGTCAATGAATGGAGAAAGCATCTCCTTGCTTGTGTTTGCATAGTGGGCCAACACTTCAAGCAATTTTACTGCACACAGCTGAAAAATGGACAGCTGGATGAGATGTCAGCCAGTGTGTCAGAAAGTGAACTAAAATTAAGCAATCATATCGCATTTGATAAAAAAATGATATTTCGCTCATTGTATTTTCCCAAGGCAGTGCAAAAACAAACGTTAGGTTAAGTGGGAAACTGAATGGTCATTTTGTGACAAGTTGTATCAGGAATATTTCTACCAAAAATTATCAAAATCTGATAACTGCAAAGTTACAAACTGCAAGTTACAGTCGAAAATGTCTGGGATGTTTTTTTGGGACACAGTGTATTATCATCTGCTATTTATTACTAAGCCTGGATTTTTTGACTCGTAGACTTTCAATGCCATATGCTTTTTTGGGGATGCAGTGTAGATAGAATTGTGGCCTTGACTACAAAAGACTTGTGTTTTCTTTTCCACTTAAATATGTAGAACCTTTCTGTGGTGGTGATTGCAGCTAGTGTCGTTGATGTACTTTGTAGATTTTGTACTGAATAATTGTATGTGATTTGCTGAGCAGAACAAGCTGGGTGACACGCCTCTGCATTCCGCCGCATGGCGAGGACATCCGAAAATTGTTGAAATGCTACTGGAAAAAGGTAGGTTGTATTTTCTGTTCATTGTTCTGTATAAATTCCATCTTCAGTATTTTCCTATTTTCTCTTCACTGGATCTGGCTTAGCCTGGAGTAACTAAGGAAAAATTTGTGAGTTAAACAGAAAGCTTAGTACTGGTTGTCATAGTATTTGATATTGTATGGATGAATAAATACAACTTGTGGCCTGGTGTTGTGTTATCATTATAAGCAACTGCTGATAAATCTTAGTATGCTTCTGAGGGTAGGAGCCTGGACAAATATTGAAAACACAAAAAGGAGCACAGGCGTCATACTGCATTACTGCACTAGCAGTAGTGGTGATCTTTTTTTGATGCCAGGTGCAAGAACGGTTATTGATAACAAAGAATCAAAGATGGCATGGCAGTACTAATAGTCATAGTCATCGTCAGTGGTGAAGTGGGAGGTTGCAATTTTCGGACAGACAGTGCAAATTTCCGACTGAATTCCAAAGACAGGTGCAAAATTTGGACAGAAAAAGATTGTGGGTCTGCAGAATTTGAATTTTTTTCGTAAATTTTCAGCTTCGTATGTTTCATTTCCGGATGAAAATTTTTTGGCTAGAAGAAGATTTTTATGGCAATTTTTCAAGAACCCATAGTTTAGGGGTAAATTGTCCTCCCTTGTCACGATGTTGTCATCATTGTCATCATCCACAATCATGATCGCAGTAATTGCTATTTATAATAGCAGCAGTCGTCGTATTTGAGTCTGGTTTCTACTGTTAGGTGCACGGACAGACATTGAAAACAAAGAATCAAAGAGTGCGTTTGATCTGGCTAAAGATGCTGAGACCGCTGCTCTGCTGCAGCATGCCGGTGAGTGAGTGAGTCCTCGGTCTATAGGCAGTTACTGTTCACTTCGTGGCATAATTACACTGTACATTTTAGCAAGATCCACTAGCTGTTAACAACTGTTTGCCGCCGCCTACCTAGATACCTCGAACAAATCAGTGCCAATGCAGCACTTCGAATTCACACTTAACGTTGTGAAAATGGCGCTATATTAGATTGTTTTTAGATTAGATTAGACTAGCTGGTTTACAAGCAACGATGTCAGAAGCATGCATAAGTGCTGTGCGCCATCGATGCGATGCTTGAATTATTCACCTGGGTGGAAGTTACACGATATGTGAAGTTTGGTAAATAAGCTTAAAAAATGATGTTCGACGTCATAGTATGGTTGGCCTTACTAGCAACAGCTGGGATTCTTGTTGTTGAAGAAAGCTTCGCTGGTATTAATATGACGTCGGTGTCTTCAGTCAGATTATGTCTAGTTATTGTTGTGTGATTAATCGTGCTCTGACGGTGTCAGTTGGGCTCCATCATTCTGGCCTGCAGAAATCCACATCAGCAATCCCCAGTGCTTCTGTGATCCGGGTGTCAGTGGGGGACTTAAGACTGAGCCCATCTTGTAAAATTAGGTCGTTTGAATAATGGCCAATTTATGTGTTTTTGATTTGTGATTGGTTTGTGTTCAGTACAATCGGACACGTACGCCGATGACTATGGAGATGAGGAAGATTCGGATTAGAAGCAAGCAAATTCTTTTGTACTGAGAAAAAAAACGTGTCCTTTGTTTGTTTCTATCGCTTAGTAAATTCTTCTACTACAATCATTCCATAGTCTCTTTTGTGCTGTATGCCAAGTGACAGTCTTAAGAACTGATTTGATTTAGACAAACGTGAAATCATATGTAGATAGGGACAGAACTGATCTGAATTTTGTAGGTGTTTGAAAAACAGATGTGCCGGCACTGTATATAGTTTGTTAATATTTTGACTTTTTGACAATATTATATAGCCAAGTATCTAGTTAACAGAAACTGTGTGTGTGTGTGTGTGTGTGTGTCTGGGAAAAAATAAACCCATTTGCTTTAAAAATAATATCCCAAGCATCGACAATGACAACGATTTTGAATGTTATTAGTATGCAATAAGATTCTAACATTAGCAATATTGATGGTTTCATATTTTTCTCCAGTTTGGTTGAGATTTAATAGCTGTGTCATCAGAGTTTATTTTTTTCTAGAAATATTACAGGGTGATGTGAAAAAAGACTGTTTTGTAAGACACTGATTATCAGAGTTAATGGACCATATGTTAGTAATGTTAATAGTATCATGTTATGTCATTTCATGGCTTTATTCTCTTATTACTACTTGTTATAAAATGCAAAAAACATTATTAACATTACCTATTACCTAACTGGGCTTTGTTTGCCACTTCTGAATGTCTTTTAGTTTTTATTTTATTTCAAGTGCTAAACAATAGGCCCTACAGTGCTTCAAAAACGGTCTGTTTTTGACCCATAGGTGATTGCTTTTCTTCATTAACTGTATTAGAAAAGTTCCCGCCTTATGGGAGGGTGCACTCTGCTGCGTGCAGTTCCTCTCCTGTACCCAGCCACCGAACCCCCTTGCTCTCTCAGACCACCCGTGGGAAAAGGTGTGGGGCAAGGTGGGGGCGGACGTACCTAGTGCCCAAGGACTCAAACGCCAGTCTAGGTCCATGACCCTGCAGCACAGAAGACGCCAGAGGTGTATGACAAACCAGTGGCGTAGCCAGATCTGGACGTAGAGGGGGCACTTGCCGGTGGAGTATGCGGAGGGGTGTCCCCTCTCCATCGGGGGAAGGGGTCAGTGGATGGGGCAGCCCCCTGTCCAGAAAATTTTCAGATTTTTTGTGTGTAAAAAATGAAGTGTTTTGGTGCATTTTTGGCACTATTTTGAGTAACTGGATAGGCTTCTTGGGGGGCACATGCCTCCAGTGCCCCCCTATGGCTATGTTAGTGAAACAGACGGACAGACTTTCCATGCATTGCAGTAAGATACTGACTGTTTTGGCAGTACTGGTACAAATTGTAGATGTTTTGCCTATTGAGTTACTAATGATGGTCGTTAACACTACAGATCCATGAAATTTCTGTCATCATTCATTTTGATAGTAATAGACACCAATATTGCATTAAAAATTTTCGCTTTTCCACTGACTTATACAACAACTTGTTGCTACCACACAAGCCGTGATGTTTGAGATTGTACTGCAACTTGATCCATATATAATAACAACAATGGTGACAATATTGATAACAATGATGATGATAATCATAATAAATAGAGCTGTCAAAGCATTAATTTTTTAATGTGTTAACGCATTGCGTTAATTTTTTTAACGCATGCTTTAAAGCGTTAATAACGCATCATCAATATTGCTGATATTGTATGTGAATTACATTGAGAGGGTGACAGGTATGATGACCGACAAACTCATGCTTGTGTCACAGGACTGTGACAGTAGCTTAGTGATGGAATGGCTGCAAAAGAATTTTTAATTGCTTGAATATTATTTGATTGTCAAATAACCGTGGTTTAATGGAATGTTGGAAGTCCTGCTTTACAGAATGTTATAAATTTACATATGTGCATTAATTTTTTAACGCATGCTAATTTGTTAATGCGCTACTTTGACAGCTCTAATAATAATAATAATAATATGTGTGCTATTTGTTTAATGAATGACAGCAAATTGAACTGATGTAAGTTGTTTATTTCATTTTGTGAATTACATAATGCAAGTGCATGATAGCGCAGTGTGCAGTATGGTTACGTTGCGTTGAACGTGAAATATTCAGATGCTACGACAATACAACTTTCTTATACAGGGTGTGCCAAAACTTTTTGGCACACAGATGGCCTGGAGGATAGAATTATGTAAGGTACACTCATTGTGCACCTCTCGTAATTTATGTCAATGCACTACCATGTAAAATCCAGATGCTCCAAATTGTTGCGTAATGCTGAGTTGTTGTCTACGTAAAAGTACTAACGACTTAATTAAGAACACAATAAAGTAAAATGTGATTTATTCAGGAAAATTATAAGTTTATGTAACAAGTTATCGGAATTTGTGCCCAGAGTGTACACAGTGGCTTAGACGCTATGCCATGGCTGACAGCGGCATTAACGATCAACTGATCAAAATGCACAGCACTCATTCGTGGATAACATGTGTTTTGAGCTGATCAATCAGTTATTTTGTTGTCTGCTATTTTCAGTGTAAAATATTTAGTACAACAAAATTCTTATATTACATGGTACTCCTGTCAAATTCATAATAAAAAGTGAGCAATCTGATACTGATAGTCACCACTTAATGTAATAATTTGGAGCATCTGCATTTTACACGTTAATGCGTTGACATAAATTACGTGAAGTGGACGATGAGTGTACCTTACATAATTCTATCGTCTTGTTTATCTGTTTGCCAAAAATTTTCAAATTTGGTGCAGATTTGACGAAGTTCTAACAAAAACAAGTTGGGTCATTTTTGGCACACCCTGTTTTTCAGTCATTTCAAAAGAAATGTGCATGGCCTATGCAAACTTATGTTAATAACCACATGTGAAATAGTTATGTATGGTGTCAGTTAGTTATATGGTGCTAAATGATTTTGTTTCATTCGTTAAGTTTCTTATGTCTGTCTTTTCTGCCTTTATTCTTTCTTTATTGTGCTGCATTTGTTGCGAATAAAGTTACTTATAGTGCACCCAAGTACAGTGGTAACTGTGGCTAAAGACTAAACAGTTAAAACTCTTTTCCAACTATCTTGTTCCTGACACTTGTGCAAATAAAGACTGTTACCTGTACTAAGACTTTAATTTTTGTCAGTTTTACAATTTTTAGAGCTTAAATGTCATAAATAGCCTTAGATTACATTTCACTTGCACATTTTTCACCGGAATTCGACATTTGACTTATCTTTACTTTTATTGTGAATGATGAACAAGAAAACCCAGCTAATGCGAAGGAGAATGCGCGACAGCGATGCGCATTTGAAGGCCCACTGCAAAAAATCTAAGCTCACCGATACCAGCAATTGACACTGGACACAGTAGGCTAATTTTCATTCGTTCATTCACATACGCCAGATGGCGCTATCAGTCTCTCGCAGCCGCTGTTGTTCGTGTGGCCAAAAACGCATTTTAAAGGGGCACCCCTTTTTGATATGTTTTCGTGTGCAGGCTCCCTTGAACGTATTGGGCCGAAACTTCGGTCGTTCAAATCGGCATTTAATGCTGAAAATTTCATATAGCGGCGGATCCAGAACTTGGGAATAGGGGGAGCGGAAGTGTTGGGGATGTCATCGGGTCCCCAGAAAAATTCTGTAAATTTTAGGCAAAAATGATGCATTTTGTGCAAAATTTCACCATTTTTGAGATGCCTCCAGTCAATAGGGGGAGGGCGGTCGCCCTCCCCTCCCCCTTGAATCCGCCACTGACTTCATACACATGTTGTCCTGGTCTGTCTCTAGTGATTTTGACGCAATTCGCTCTTAAAGTGTGTCTCGCAGCCCAAAATCGCCAAAAAATCCATAAAAACCTCTATTTTAGTGATCAAGGTCATTCAAGATCATTGTTCTCGGTGCCAATCGAAATCCCGTGTACAACTTCCTATTAGAGATTGATTAATAGTAATCTAAGCCCTACCTCACACCGTTTCTGAGATACAGCGACTTTATGGCTAAATATCGCAAATTTTCTTTATCCCCTTCTTATTCAGCGCCCTGCCTGGGGGGACCCCTTTCGAATCTGTGGAAAAGCTTTACTGATCCTGAAACTAGAGACTTCCAGGCAGCCGACGGTGAAGATTTGGTGATCCTACCTTGCACCGTTTGTGACTGATCCACCCGTGTGACGGACGGACAGACAGACGGACAGAATTGTCGCGCGTAAAACATTCAAGTCCGAATTAGTGTTGGTGCTAGCCTCTGCCGAATACAAATGACCCGTAAGCTAATTGTTGTAATATTTATTGTCGATTATTCGTCGTTAGTAATACTTTCTACTAGTAAAAAATTTATTATTTTACTTTGACAGACTAATTTGAAATAAAACTACTAAGATGACGTAAAACCGGCGAGATTTTATGATTACTGCACTAGTCAGTGCGTGTTATGTTGCTACCCTCTGTCGAATGTCTGTGCTTCAGTGTGTTAATTGATTTTTCATTTTTTTATTTGTGTATAGTGCCATAATAAGCAACATTCGTTTAAGCTTAAACAGCTAAAATCTTATTATATTAAATTAGATTTTAAAAGCTTATTTATTTGTAGGCAAATGGCCAGAAATTGGCGGTTTTAATGGCTAAAGAAACTTCGCCACATTCATCACCAAGCCCTTGTGGCGCAATCGGTTAGCGCGTTCGGCTGTTAACCGAAAGGTTGGTGGTTCGAATCCACCCAGGGGCGATTCTTTTTTTGGTACTTTTCGTCATATTCCGTTAAAACACAGTACGTCTTCGATAATTCCGCCTGAAAACTATGACACACTTAGAAAATTTTACATTAACGTGTTGACTAACAGTCTAACACTGGCCTGCTAAACATCCAGCAAACGTTCAGCAATTCACGTGTATTTTAAATACATTTGCTGGAAGTTTGCTAGACGTTTGCTGGACCGTGTAAACACCCTATAAGTTTACACAAGATTAGCCTACCACTGGAGAAAAAAAGTAAATAACAAAGATTTTAAAAAATGATGATGCTAAAACATCACAATAGGCCTATTAAACAGTATAGCGAGCGAGAACAGAGGGTTTTAAGATCTATCCTGCCAAATCTCGAATAGAAATCGGACTCAAGTTTCCTGTCTACTACCTCCCTCTCTTTCCTTCCAGATCCGGGCAGAGCGCGACCGCCATAGTCTACGGTTTGCGGTGCATTGTGAGCTAAAAAATAGCGCTTCTGGTGATAGCAATTTTGCATAGGCCTATCCCCTTAACAAAACTCCCCAATGACTTCTATCCCTATACCTGCCGGGCGCAGCTTACGCCCAGTGAAAAATAGGGGGAGATTTGATAAGGTTGTAGATCAAAACTTCTCCTTTCTTTTTCACTGGGCAAACACAAAACTTTTTCCCTATAGGGGAAGAAGCCCAAAATGGAGGGAAAAACTTGAGTCAGAAATTGGGGGCACGTGAGCCCAAAAACTGGGGGTAAGTTGCGCCCGATTTTGATTTCAGATCTGGGGGGATAGAAGCCACCGACTCCCCTCCCCTTTCACTGGGCGCCAGCTGCGCCCACCAGTTGCGTAGCCAGGATCTATAGTTGTAGTAAGGACACTTGAGGGGTGGAGTATGGCTTTCACAGGGTTCGACGTTTGCCCTCAATATAAGCTTAGGGACTATATAGGCTATATACCCAGAGACTACTTAGTAATAAAATAGAAAGCGTTATTAAATGCTTTTATTTTGAACAAAAACGTGTAGAATATTTTATACAAATTACAACAACATAGCGTACGGTAATTAAATGAAGTTAACACACGCACACACACAATCACAAGCACAGATCCACATAGGCCTAACCGTATGGTCACACCATCACGCAGTTGATTCATATTATACAAAATGCTATCGGGTATAGCGGCTATATTACGAATCAAAGTCACAGAATGTAATAACTCAGAAGTAGTTATTGTCAATCGACAGATAAGAGTACAAGAAGCCCAGCTGTCGCTAGAATAGCCGACCGTACAGGTTGTCAGTGTCAGTGACCTTCAAGGTCATCCAAAATCAATGATTTCCATTTAATCTGACAGGGCGTATGCCACTTCCTGTTAGTGACTAATAGTGACCTTGGCCGTATCTCTTACCGTTTCCAATATATGGCCAGTTTTCCGTTGAAAAACGCACATTTTTCCTACCCCTTCAGTCAACCTTTAATTTGAAAATGTTCCCCTTTGAGTAAATCGCTGAAATTTTGCATGCCCGAGTTTCACGCGCATGCCTAATTACACGTGTAAAAAGTTTTCCCGTACGACCTATCCGTTAGCCAGGGTACATTCGTTACGGGCGGACGGACAGACGGACGGACGACAATCTTGCCAATAGCTCAGCCGTTACTTAAGTACGATCGGCTAATAAACAAAAGTAAAACTCTGCGCAGTTGTTAGACGTATCATAAGCAAAGCCCTGCAGAGCTGTCAGGAAAATGATTGTGCCTCGCGTTATTGATGACGATGACGGTGATGAAATCATTTCTCAGTAAATAATAGTTCTTATCATGCATTATGCTATAATATAGAGAATGGTAGAATTAGCAACTACAGAAGCTCAGGTATTATGAACTGCGAGTGGCGGATGACGTCGCATCGAATGCAAATCAACGTTCAATGTTAGACAGTCGTTCACCGTAGCAACTCGTCGAAAACTGTACAAAAACACACAGCAGCCTTACTGCAACGTCACGCAGATCAGCAACTGCATTTACTCGTAAAATAGAAATAAAATAGTAACGTTGTTAGACGTTGTTAAACTAAGATGGCGGTACAATGCCGACATTATTGCGCGGCCGTCCGCCTAGAGCTGGAGGAACGTTTACACCATATAAACCTTCAAGCAAATGCTCCAAGGAAAAATAAGGGGAAGGTTTTTGGCAAATTAGGCGGGGAAAGTTGAATATGAGAATTCTGACATATTCACGATACCTTGCATTCTTGCAAGCAGAAGTGTTCTGTGACGCTTAGAATGCAGCAAATTCGTTTTTCGCCGGCACTCCGCCCCGGACACCACGACGCTCCCTCAGACCCCTAGTCGGCTGGGTAGGGGGGTGGATAACACCTCCCAATTTCCCACCCCCTCGACGCCTGCGGCGCCTCGCTCTCGGCATCATCATCATCATCATCGACAACCGTGGGCTCAATGCCCGTTGGTGTCTGACGCCATTCTTACTATCGCTGCCTATCTAGGGCAGCGTGGCTCAACTCCTGCAGGGTTGCCCCACACCACTGCTCAATGTCATCTGACCATTCTCGGTGAGGCCGTCCTCTTTTGTTTGAAC
>Ga0056128_1011263_pt1 | contig 11066 bp, 8 predicted proteins | sample WorMetLIZISLAND2_FD_71113 | JGI IMG/M metagenome (GOLD analysis project Ga0056128, IMG submission 71113) | Marine gutless worms symbiont microbial communities from Max Planck institute for Marine Microbiology, Germany - Olavius geniculatus... ... | reverse complement strand
AGTTAAGCCACGCTGCCCTAGATAGGCAGCGGTAGGCAGCGATAGTAAGAATGGCGTCAGACACCAACGGGCATTGAGCCCACGGTTGTCGATGATGATGATGATGATGAATGGGACATATATCATTGTCATTGGAGAAGTTTTATTGCCCTTTGAACTAGACGGCAGATATGTACAAACATCTGCCTTAGTTACGGCTGACATCGAAAAAGTAATGTTGGGTTTTGACTGGCTCAAGCAGTATAAGTTTTTTTGGGACTTTCGAAGAAGTCGCTTATATGCAGACGGGCAAAAATTAGTATTGCTGTCTCAGAAGCCGTCGCTTGTTTGTCGGCGAGTGTAAAAAAGATGCGACAGCAGTTGGACGTGCCAGCTCGCACAACGTTGCTGAGGCCGTGGGAAAGAATCAAGCCAAAACGATCTGGTGCAGAGGTCGTTGAGAGTGGTCGCATCAATCCTGATCTGTACGTCGATCGCACGTTTCGTCGGTCGCACGTTTCTGCCGAGTGATCGGCATCGAAATCTGAGAATGCGAGCCATCAACACGACGGCGGCCACGCGGACCATCGCCGACGGCACATGTCTTGGCAGGATGCACACCGTCGAAGTGTTGGAACCCGCAGTGACGGCCGATTCAGCCGTGCATCAACCGACAGCTTGCCGCGCTGCTGGACGCACCAAAACAGCTGCCGAGAAGTCTGACGTACTGCAGACATTCATTTAGAAGCTGCCCGACGACATCACACCAGAACAGAAAAAAGTCGAAGCGCTGTTGAAGAGGTATGACGACATTTTTTGTAGAGGGGCTTTTGATATAGGATGCACCAACCTGGTGGAACACAGTATCGATACTGGAAGTAATCGTCCCATAAGACAGGCACTTAAGCGGCATTCAAGGGCTCACCTGGACATTATTGACCAGCAAGTAAATGAACTGTGGCAGAATGATTTCATAGAGCCAGCAGCCAGTCATTGGGCATCTAACGTTGTATTTGTGCGCAAGAAAGATGGGTCCCATAGGCTGTGTGTTGATTATAAAGCGGTCAACTCCGTCACGTACAAGAACACTTACCCGCTGCCGCATATAGACACATGCTTAGGATCCATGGACAGAGCGGTTTGGACTTACGCTCCGGATATCATGCCACACCTATCAAGGAAACTGACCGTGACAAGACCGCCTTCATAACAAGGCGAGGAAGCTTTCGCTATAAGGTCATGCCGTTTGGGTTGACATGCGCGCCATCTGTATTAAAAGGCTAATGGATTTGGCACTGTGCGGGCTGACATACGAGTGTTGTCTTGTATGCTTAGACGATATTATCGTCTTTGCCCGGGACTTTGACACGCATTTGCATTGACTGCAAACTGTATTTGACAGACTTCGAACGGCCAGACTGAAATTGCACATTAATAAATGCTCTCTGTTTCAGCGCCGAGTTGAATTTTTGGGCCATGTGCTGTTAGAGTCCGGCGATGAAGGGCAGGCAGTTAAAGTTGAGACAGTGCAGCGCTGGCCGGTACCACGAAACTTGACGGATGTACAAGCATTTCTTGGTCTTTGCTCCTATCGCCGCAGGTTTATTGCAGATTTTGCAACGATTGCTGCGCCGTTGTACGAGTTACAGCACAAGAATGTGCGCTTTCACTGGTCCAAACGGCAGAACAAGACATTTGATCAACTGAAGCAAAAGCTAATTTCTGCACCGGTTTTGGACATGCCAAGAGACGACTGCACGTATTACGTCGACAGGGATGCTTCCGAGGTCGGGCTAGGAGCCGTTCTGTCCTAGGATCAAGGGGCAGTGAAGTCGTCGTGGCATATGCATCGAGAGCCTTGAGTAAGGCTGAACGTAACTACGACGTGACGCGCCGTAAGCTACTGAAAGCAGTGTATGCTCTCAAGACATTCAAACAGTACATGCTGGGTCGACGCTTTGTTTTTCGGACGGACCATGCCGCATTGCAGTGGTTGCGCCGCACGCCTAAACCGTTAGGACAACAGACGCGCTGGCTGACTTTTATTAAAATGTTTGATTTTGCTGTTGTGCATCGTGCAGGCACTAGGCACGGCAATGCTGACGGTTTGTCCAGACGGCCGTATGAGCAGCAGAATGACTCGACAGCAGTCCGAGCCGTTGTGTCCGCGCTATCACCGGATGCTGACGAGTTCGTGCCAAAAGAAGCGACGACTGTGGATGCAGTCGTTGGTAATTTGATTGATTTGTCTGTAGATGCTGCAGCAAGCAGGTCGGGTAAAGAAACACCGGTGAAGCAACTGAGTAGCGTTGCGTATGATGACAACGAGATGGCTAATTTGCAGCAGAAAGATCCTGACTTAGGGCCGATCCTCGGGTGGAAGCTTCGTCAGGCGGAAAGGCCGGCCATCGAACATTTTCTATGGAGTTAATGAGATCAGTTGGAGCTGCACGACGGTGTAGCCGTTGAAAGAAACAAGCGTTACTACGATCTACGGGCTGGTTCACAACGCTACAAAGAGGGGGATTGGGTTTATTATTATAACCCGAAAAAGTACGCCGGTCGCCAAGTGGCGACGTAAGTTCAGTGGGTCATTTCTTGTTACGCAGATTGTCGGTCCAGTTAATGTAATGTTGCAGCGAAGTAAACGGCACCGACCGTTTTGTGTGCACACTGACAAAATAAAGCCGTACGAAGCAAAAATCATGCCAAAATCATGGTCGAATGCAGATGCTTCCGATGACCAACAGATGACGAGCACTGGACTGCAACGAGAAAAAAAGTGACACGCCGGTGTCGTGGAAAATTTGTCGCACCTGGAAAATTTTTCGCACCTCGAGATTCTCGCGAGACTGCGACAAATTTTTCATGTACTCGTGGAAAATCTGTCCCGCCGGAAAATTTGTCGCATTTGGACACAGTAAATAAGTAACAGCCTAGCAATCTGCAGCGAGCTTTTAAGCAACATCTTTCGTTATTGTTTGTGTACTAAATTTCGTAGACGGATGGACGACTATTTAGGCTATCATTCGTTAACAATGCAGTGTAATGAAATTTCTTCTAATCCTGTAATCTTGTAACAATGCAATACAAGACTTACCTGTCCAGTTTGCTGTATTGCTTTTCTTACTATCAGTGCAATCATGCAGGACTGTGCGGTTTCATCAAACCACTTGACGTCGACTATTTGCCGTGGGCGAGGATTGTTGCATTTTTTTAAAGTTTCGATCACGTCAAAGCAAGCGATAGATTGCTGGCTACGGGGGCAGCGACAGGCGGTGGGTTCATGACATTCGCGCGAATCTCTGAAAACCTGGCGATGCCCTGGGCTGGATAATTTAACATAATTATCAGATCCCAGCTGAGCTAAGCATAGTTATTTTTCTTGCTAGGAGACGCCCCATAGGACACTATTTGGCTGACCGTATTAACGATAGAGCTTATAACGCAGGCTCATATTTGTCTACTATCTGTGACGCATGTATTGTGGCTAAGCGGTACGTGAGTGAGTGAGTAGGGTTTAACGTCAAATTTGACACTGTATAAGCAGTGGCTTCTATCCCTATACCTCGTGGGCGTAGCTTGTGCCCAGTAAAAAATAAAGAGAAATTTTAATAAAGTTGCACATCAAAACTCCCCCTATTTTCCCTAGGCAAACTACACCATTAACAGAACTTCCTCCCTCTATTTTTTATTTTCCTTCTATTTTTCAATCTACATTTATCACAAATCTCCCCTATTTTTTACTTTTTGCCCATTTTTTATTAAGCAAACTACACCCTTAACAAAACTTTTACCCTATAGTGGAAGAAGCCTAAAATAAAAGGAAATACTTGAGTCATGTTCCACTTTTAGCAACACTTTTGTATGCTAACGTATTCTATTTTAGCGTACGTAAACAATAGAATACGCTCATGGACACCCCCTTTGTACATAATAAACCTCTTCGATGCCTGTGGCACCTCGTTCTTGACGTCTATGATGACTTATTTTTATATAAAGAGGAAAATTTTTCCAATAACGTAGGAGGGGACAGAAGCTCTTGGCCTAGTTTAATATGATTTTATCTAAAATAATTCAGACATTTTGAGTCTTATGTGTCAGGTTTGTAATCAAGATATGCCCTGAGCGATTGCAAGTACTATAGATGACTGACTGAAGTAAATGTTTTTTTTCTATTTTGGTTTTTGGTGCAAATGCAAACATTATAAAAACATACTACCACTAGACACATGCAAAAAAAAGATCTTTGCCAAACAAAGTTTTAAAGACTGAAAAAACTGTGTGACAACTGAAGGAGGTCCACATAGTTGAAATGACTGACTAAAGTGAACAGATTCTTAAATATTGTAACCAAAAAAAGCAATCAGTCACATAATCAGACCAGTTGACACATACTCTCATACAATAAGCACGGTGGGGGCATGGTTATTACTGACGACATACAAAAACTTACCAACGCCCACTCAAATGGCAGTGCTGTCGACAACCTATGTTTCAAATAAATGCGTGTTCTAACACCCACAATTTGCATGCTGTGAATCCGCAGAATGATTAGTACCAACAGTCTACAGACACAATATGTTATACTTGCTTATTGCTTTTCTTACCAAACAAAAGTTTTCTGCTTTCTCAAATACTGAAGATACTTTCTACATGGTGGTTATTGGCAGCCTGTACAAACTGACCAACGTCCTATTTAGCGGCAGAACTGCCAACCCCTCATAGATATGGTAGATTGTAGACTAAGCCTAGTCCCCCAAAAATAGGTATGCCCACTTAGCAGGCAATACGGTCAGATGACCTAATGACAGCTGGGCTTCTCCATCCGTATAAAATGTTTGTCTTTATTGAATTTATTCAGGAATTGTTTAGCACAAATTAAACATATTTCATCAATATCAAAAACAAATGTTCATTGCGCGTGGTTCCAGAGAAATATAAAACTCCCAGTACATACAAATCGTACATACTGTACATACTGTACATAGCTTGATTGAACAATAACAATATATGCACTAAGCGGCAATAATAGAGCAAACACTACATAAAACCACAAGCAGATTAATCTTTATTTTTACAAAGGGTTTAAAGTCGGTGTTAAACGGTTAATAAACACCCTCTCTGCTTGCCATGGTTGCTTAGTTGCTAACAAATGCTCAGGTCTGTAGCTAAGTGGGGTGCTGCATACGTCAAATGGTGTAAGAATGGGAGGTGTATATTTGATCCTGGTTAATTAAAAAGCCTGGACTACGTTAATGAGAAACTAAAAATGTCTGCAAAGTTGCAAGATTAAAAATTTTGGTGCTATAGGTACAACGAAGACTATCAATTTACATGAAACTACAAAACGACATTGATGCACTAACGTAAACAATGCACTGTTAGAGCCTCAAATAATCATCAATCAATTAATAACAGTTACACAGTTAATTATTCAGTTGTACAGCGCACACAAACACAGAGTGGTTTTCAACGACTTCCCAAGATGCTTTGTTAGCATCTTCCAGGAGCTTTCATTAATTCGTATATCCATTATTCACAACTAACAAGACTGTTTCATCGAATGCATAATGAACAAGTCTGAGTTTTATATACAAAGATCAAGAACTACTGCCGGTGCTGAGTTGCTGGACCTTAGTCTCTCTACCACAAGCCGCATATTCTGGACACTCAACACAAAATACGTACAAAATGAACAGATGCAAATGCAAGTATGGACAGTGAGCTCTTTACAAATGCTAATAAACCAAAATATTAGTTATGAAAACCTACCATCTTTACTCACTTAACCATTAGGCTTTTTATGCTTATACAGTTTTAACTAACTTTGGTAGAGGCCTGCCAACCACAAGTACAGAAAACCGATCACGACCGTTTATAACTTAATACGCGTGTTTCCGCATAAAGTAGGGTCTTTTGGGGGTTTCAATGATAAAAACAATAATGTTTGGGGTCAAAACTCTCCAAAAAACATGATTTTGGGGGCCTGAATAGGCACTTCAAGCCAAAGTTGCAAAATGTTCTAATCGCGATATCTCGGAAAAGTACGCACTCGATCAACACGAAATTTGAAGGGGAATTTCAGGTGCACAAATAAACTTCGTGGGTGGTCCAGCATTACAAAAGTATAATTTGGATTTTTGCACAAACATCAATAACTCAGCCGCCGATTGACGTAGATAAATAAAATTTAGCAGTGATCTAGACGGCTGTTACCGAAAATAGACCATATGACCAAAATGGACAAAAATAATAATGTGATAGCTGTTTTTCAATTGATAAATCATTTTATTTTGAGGTTGCTTAAAAAAGTTTAACTGCATTCATTTTTATTAAAAAAGCGAATACAAAACAATCTTGAATTAGGAAGATTATAGTAAATGTGGTTTACTTGTAGAATACAGACTGTTTTACCTATTTATTGCAACTATAGTCATTGTCTGCCAGTTGCGTAATAGCTATTGCACATCTGTTTAGTGCTAATGGTGAAGCACACACAACAGTGGCTGGCACTTATGCATGCTTACCTCATGCAGTATAGTGGGCTTGCAGAAGTTGGGTGGTATGTCATATTCATCATGTTCACGAGCATTCCAGCCGTGGAATTCATCAAAGTACTCCGCCACAACTTTGAGGACTCTGAACAGCTGCACAACACACAACCACAAGTTAACATACATCACTGATTAACATGCATGCATCTACACTGTGTCCAGTAAAAAACATCCCGAACATTATCAATTGTCACTCAAAAAATATCGACCTATTTTAATAATTTTTGGTACATATATTTCTGGCACAACTGGCCATCAAATGACCGGCCAATTTACCACCTCACCCAATGTAGATGCGGATTATTCAGCTATAAAGTTATTTTTTATTACTGCATTTAGTACGTCTTTGATTCGCCAGGTGGCGCCACTCATCCGGTTTTTTTGTATTTTTTTTGTTTTCCCCCAAAAGACCTAGCCACTTTTTTCTTTATAGGCCCCATCAAAAACCCTTTTTAAAATGATGGAATTCACCCAAAAATTAAACTTTGTTCTCGGGTCTCAATAGTCAATTATTTGCAGTTTCCCATTATTAAATTAGTCTGAAGCATGCATAACAACACTAACTCTACCTATTTCAGTAACTTCTGAAGCAATCTGTGGTGGCGGTTGCAATATGCATTTTTACCCAGTGTAGGCCTATTTGTTGCGACATTCGCAGATCCGCACATCCGCTTTTTACCCGTACCCTACTACGGTGCACTGTACGAAAAAACACTTTTTGGTCATTAGCGAAAGCAAGCGATAATTCTCGGAGTAGGTCGGCAAACAAGCTGCTGCTTGTATTCATGACGTGATATTTGTAATAGAATAAAGGTGTGATCCACTGCTCGACTGCTGGAAATTCCCAACAGCACTGACCATTTGCTTGCGTCAGTCGCTTGTTCGGTTGACATGAAAATAACGCATAATAGCGTACAAGTCTAATACATTTCATTATAATTTACGCTATCAATCGCAGACTTTGCATACTTATGTTTCCTACACAACTTAATGACTAATATAATTTAATAACTATATACAAACTAAATACAATTGGCTACAGACATGTCGTAGTGCGACAAATTTTTCAGCAAATTAAAGATGGCGGTGCAACACGAGATTTCGAGCTGCGCGCATAGCGCGCATGCGTACTGCTGCCAGATGCGAATTGTTTTCCAGTGCGACGAATTTTCCGTTACACCGGCACCGATAGAAAGTGAAATCGAGGATGGTATGGCCGCTATAGCTGGAATTCCACCGGCAGTACAGCGCACGCCTCGGCCCTAGCGAGATGTTGGCCGACCAAGGCGGTACCGTGATTAGTTTGCATGCTTGCATCGCACGCTTGCACCGCACCGCATGCACTGCACGGCATTGCACACATGCATCGTATGGTTTACATTATTCGCATTGTTCATATGCATGCATCGCACTGCACGCACGTATCGCAGTGTTTGCTCTGCTTGTATAATTATTCGCACTGGTCGCATTATTTGTATTGTTTGTCTTGGTTGCATTAATTGCGTTGTTGGCACCGTTCGTGCCAGTCTCACTGTTTGCAATGGTTACATTGTTCACGTTAATTGCATCTATGCATGCATGCACGTTTCACAATGTACGTATACTTTTTTGTTGTATTCCTTTGTTTACATTGTATGCATGGTTTTGTATGGTTTCGTACCATGACACGGTATGTGCGGTTTTGCACTATTTGCACCAGTTGCACGGTTTCATACCATAGGCATAGCATGCATCGTTTTGCAACATTGTGCGGTATGTACGGTTTTACGCCGTTGTACAGTTTGCATGGTTTTGCACTGTGATGTGACGCGTGGTTTTGCACGTAGCATGGTTTCGCATGGTTTCGCACCATTGTGTGATTACGCACGGTTTCATATCATGTTTGGTTTAATACCGTTATTTCAGTCTGCACGGTGTTGTGCGGCATTGCGTGCATGCACGGCGCAGCATGGCACGGCACGGCACGGCACGGCAAAGCATGCATGGCACGGCATGGCATTGCATGGCATGGCATTGCATGCCCTGTTTAGTACAGTTTTGCAGTTTTGTACTGTTTGCATAATATGCACGGTTGTACACTGTTCGCTCACATTGCACGCATTTTTGTAGGCTTATTGCTATGTTTGTGTATTGTTTGAATATGCATCAGTGTTTTGGCACCGTTGTACTATTGCGGTTAAGACATAAGAGACGCGTGTGCATTGTCTTATTTGTGTTTGTTTCATTAGTTAAGGTTGTTACGTGTTTTCGAGTAATGTACTATAATGTCGTTTGATGATTATGAAAAGATTTAAAGTAGCAAAGAAAGACTCCTTTAAAAAATAAAAAAAATGAAAAGACAAACTCCTAAAAAATAAGGAAAAAAATAGCTCCTTTAAAACTAAAAAAACTACAAAAAAATGAAAAGACAGAAAAAAAGTCTACCTTCTGTAAAAAAGAGATAAAAGGAGAAGAGAAAGACTTGTTTAAAATAAAAAGAAAAGATAAACTCCTGCTGTCGAAATATTGTGTATGAATTGTGTACGTTGTACCAGTATTGTCGAGTTAAACCGATGTAATGATGTCCTGTGTGTCGACAGTTTAATTAATGTAACCGTACTAACTGCGCTGTATCGGTTTGTTATAACAAAATGTCGTCTGCTGAAATGAGACGTCATTATGACGTCATCGAACATATTTGCTATAGGAACATGTAAATACTTAGAGTGATCGAAGTCCACGATCTCTGAATTGTGAAACAGTTGTGTATTTGTTAGCGCCCAATTTGATGATAAGACCCATGTTGAATTTTGTTTCTGTTCATTGTAATGCAAATGTGTCGTTCAGTATGTTGTGGTTTGAGAGATATTATAGTTTTTTAAGTTAAGTTTTTTCTCTACGATTGCCTACGGCAATTGTTTGCTGGGGGAAAGTGTAACGAAATTGAAATTTCGTAGGCCTATTGTATATCCTATTGTATAGCCTATTGTGTATTATTTTTTACGTTACGTTCCTGCCGCGGCGCCGCCCATGCCACGTCACGCCGCGTGGCATTGCATCACCCAGCAAGCGGCACTTTGCTGCTTTATAAGCAGCGTCGCAGCAGTGTTTTGTTACTTGGGAGTCAATCGAGCACTCGATTCAATTCGATTCACGGTCAACTGACGTGCTTGCATCGACGAGGCTACGGCGAAGTCAACGACGACACCCGAAGACGTGCAGCACTGGTGAATCGGCACGGAAACCGGCAGCACTAGTGGACGTCGCACGACACGGAGTTCGGCACGGCACGGAGACCCGCAGCACAGGTGTACGGCACAGTCTCCGCAGTTGGACGTTATAACTGGCGGACCGGTAAACGTCTGTCGCACGGCACGGGACTCTGCACGGTATTCGTTCTGGGACGACACTATTCTGCACGGTATCATGCACCGTGCAAGACTGTGGCACTGGACATTGCATTGCACCGTACCAGTCGTGCCGCACTGAGGGACAGCACACAAACTGTACTTGCATTCTATCGACTGATACGAACTACGTTTTATTGGCACAGTGCACTGCTGTAACTGTTGTAACTGTTTGACTGCATTACAAAATACTCATGATAGATAGTTTGATTGATGTCGGCGATAACAGCCAGTCCCCGAGAGGACCCCCAACACCATGGTCGCCCGTCCGTGCCAGTCGACGACGCAGCGACCTATCTTCTATAACTCCACTCCATAGCGACCCACACAGTCAACATGCAGAGTTAGCTGATACCAAGTACGGGGTGGACGTTATAGTAAACGTGCTAATTTCTACATTTCTATCATCTCGCTCTTACGTATATAATACGTTGTCGTCGTTTCTCGTAATTGTGAGTCAGCATCACTCACGGACGTACTAAATTCGTTATTTTTACAACTGTCCACATGCCACTGCGTGATATGTAGGCCTATAATGTTAAGCTGGCAAGTACATCGTATCGGCATCTGCTTAATAGGTCCACTGTTAGTTACAACGTTAGCAGGGTTTTTTCACACACGTTATATGTACATAATGCGTTGTTAAGTTCAAAAAATATTTTAATATTATAACAAGTTGAATACTGTGCACGTATATCGTACGTATCTGTCTGACGAGTCTCTATGCGTGTGGTTTTCGACCCCTTTCAATAAAGTAAGGATCCGGTTGGATTCTGTCGGTGCATATGTAGTATGATATGTAGTATGGTGTTTGCAAAGTCAATATAGTCATTTCCCGTACCGCTGATGTCAAGATGCTGTAGGTTCAAAGTACATGGTATCGACGTCTGCGTAAAGTAGTAGGCCTATTGTAAGGTCACAGATATAGGTCACAGATATAAGACTATGTTTGTGTTGAGTAGGCCTAACAATGTGTTTTTACGATTTTTACATGACTGTCGAAATTTTCAAAGTAAACAGTTGTCGCCATCCTGTAAAACTCAGCGGCAAGTGAACACGTGCAGTGGCCCGAGTGTGTTGTCAATATTTAAAATTAGTTTGTTGAAAATATATATATATATATATATATATATATATATATATA
>Ga0056128_1011261_pt1 | contig 11067 bp, 4 predicted proteins | sample WorMetLIZISLAND2_FD_71113 | JGI IMG/M metagenome (GOLD analysis project Ga0056128, IMG submission 71113) | Marine gutless worms symbiont microbial communities from Max Planck institute for Marine Microbiology, Germany - Olavius geniculatus... ... | reverse complement strand
ACAAGCGGTAAACGGCGTTATCAAATACAGTTAATTCCGCGTTGAATAAAAAATTGTGTGAACTTCAGTCCACTAACATCAGAGATTACGCGGCTAATGTTTACCCACCAAAATCAAATTTTTCGGAAGGCCATATTTCGGCCCTAGGGGGTACTGCGCCCCCAAATTTTTACAGGCGCTAGAGAATGACCAATTTTTAGTAGTGCACCCTCCACCGGGGACGGGGGCCCTTCTTACAACATTTTTCAAAGGGGAGTCAAAGATTGCCTTAAAATGTAGCGTATTAGACGAAGGATCTTTGGAGCCAAAGGGAGTAGCTTCATGAGACTTTGCACACGTGACGTGCTACTAGATGGGGGTGATAACGCGGGTGCAACTTTTGGGGGTCACCGTCCCCTTAAAATTTGGGGGGGGGGCAAAAAACGTTCAAAAATCGGTGCAATTTACGACAACTTTTGAGTTTGACCGCAAATATCTCTGGAATCGATGAAGATAGCGACAAAATCTAAACGGCGTTGAGGAGAACGATCTTTTCGGTGTTGAACAAAAAACATTTTGTGAAATTCCGTCCACTACGAACGAAGTTATAAACGCTCATGTTGACCTACCCTAAGTCGACAATGCGCGTTCGGCGTATACCAATGCATTTGAGTTCGGGCCACGTGACTTTGATGCCGGGAAAATTTTACCCCTCCCCTCTAATTTCCCCCAATCGGACTTAGGGCGCCGGGCGGACTCACGTTGGGCTTTGCCCCAAATTTCTAGTTTTTATTTGCGTTTGTTACAAAATTTCAAATTTATCACCTGTTTAAGTTGCGTCTGTCAACTTTTGATAAACGAACGTCGTCGTCATCATACAGTTTGCCAAACAAGAAATTTGAGTTAATGCTCACGGGACGCGCGAAAGCCTATAGCAGTTCTTGTTTGCGAACTGTCAGTCTATCTCCAGCCATTTCGTCGCGACTTTTACAGGGGTACCGCTCTATTTTTGCTGTTTTAGAGTTTTGACTCGTATCGCCCTTACATAGCTTTGTAAACTGCTGAAGTTTTTTGCTCTGATATACTCAGACACTGTCGTCACGTATCCAGCAGTTTATCTCACGCTCACCAGAAATTCGTGGCGGGACGACGTCGTCATTGTCTTCCCTTGACTCAGGTGCTGCTGTTGGCGTCTCAGAGTGGTTGCGCTGTCCGGGCGCTGCAGTTGCAGTCGCACTTTGCGTCATGGTCCGCTCAAACTCTTCAGCCGCGTCCTCGAAGTCTGCCACCTCAGCCAGGATGCGTAGCATTTTCTCACGCACCATGCACGCCAGCTCGTCAGCCAGAGTCTCGTCCAGCACATCTCGCAGCTCGTCGAGTGACCTGATGCCCCACTGTAGCACGGTGTGAAGGTCTTTCCTACATCTGCCATGTACGCAACAAACGACTCTACTTGCTTAAGCCCAAATTCCGACTTTCACCAAAACTGTCTGTGCTTATCTCTGTGCTGTTTTTGCTTTTGTTCGAAGCGAAATAAAGACATATTTGCGTTATTGTACATGTTCTTGTGTTGTGAAATTTGCATTAATTGATAACAACGATGATAGATGATGATGACGATTACCTGTGAAGATGTTCAAGGACAGATCGTCGCACCGCTCTGCCGTCCTCGACAAACCGTCTCGCCATAGAAGCGATGTGATCTCGCAGTGGTCACGTGGTCTCATAGTGGATCACGTGGTCTCGCAGTGGTCCTGTTGTCTGCTGATGATCTGCATTCGAACCACCGCCACCGCCACCGTCGTCGTCGTTGTCATCTTCGTCGACGGTCGTCTGACTGGCGTAAGACAGTGGCGGTGCAGTGGATGGATGGGACTAATACCCTGTTTACACGATGAAGCAAACATAAAGCAAAAACATGAACCACACACGAAGCTCTCATCAAGCAGGCCTGATGGAACTAAACATAAAGCAAACATGAAACAAACTTAGAACACACGTTGTGCACGTGTATTTTGAATACGTTTGCTTCATCTTTGCTTCATTGTATGCTTCCTCGTGTAAACGGGGTAAAAAGTTCAAGGTGAGCTTGAGGACACTGGGAGGACCACCCACGTGGTCTGTGTTGGTGAGGTAGTGTAAGACAGTGGCGGTGCGCTGCGTGGGGGCTCGGGTGATGATGGTGCCACCAGTGAGCTGAGATCAAGCTTGAGCTCGTCTGGTGTCACACCTGGCAGTGACGCTGACTGGTGGCACACGTCCGGCGTCACCGATACACATGACGACGGCTGCTGCCGCTGCTGTTATATGCAAGAAAAGTTAAAAGGTCGTGTATAACTTTTTATAGGTAATGCATTTTAGAGCTACGTAGCGTCACCTGCCATATGGGATCACACAGTGCTATCACCCCGTGACCCGCCTCGCCTTAACCTCAGCCAGAGAGGCCGGTAATCGATTTACCCACCGTGGATTGACGGAAAGCTGAGTTCACTTGGTAGTGGTTATGTACGTAGATGGTTTACCTGTCTGCAGATAGTCACCCATACAAGTAGTAACCACTTGTCAGCGACGCGACCGGGAGCTAAACCCACGACCTGACGATCGTAAGCACGACACCCTGCCGTAACGCAACCAAGCCGTACGACATATTATCACGATTTTTGTGAACATTTTCGACTATAACGAGAAAAGACGTCGCCACGCATTGTGCCGACATGTATGCAACCGTCCCTCTAGCTGTGCGCACTAACCCACCGCACTGGCTGCCAGCGCATGATCCGCCAGCCGTAGGCAAACATCGACAAAAGATGTGCGTCACTCACTTTCAGAAGGTTTTTGACGTCGAGTGGCCTATATCTTTGACCTTCCGTACTGAAATATATAGCAAACCGGTTACTCGTGCGCTGCAGAACGTTCACGCCAATTTCGCCAATTTCTAGCCGACCGTACTTACGTAACGGTCGAGCTTATGGTACGAGTTGTCGTTTGTCCGTCTGTCTGTTTGTCTGTCCGTCTGTCCGTCGTCTGTTACGGATGTACTGTGGCTAAACGGTGCGAGAAAAAGCCTAGATCGCTATTAATCACTAATAAGAAGTGACATATTGGCTTTTAAATGATATGAAAATCATTGACCTTGGATGACCTTGAAGGTCACTGTCGATCAGTACGGTCGGCTATTTTAGCGATAGCTGGGTTTCTTGTTCTGTGTGTTTGTTTCTGTGTTAGGTACGGGAAAGACAGACACGCGGTGGACGAGCAAGATCTGTAATGCGGCCTGCCGTGGCTAATTTACACCAAAGACGCGGACGAAACTCAACTCAACTCAACAGTTGTTCTGACCTGTTTGCGTCTCCTGACAGCGTCGGCGAAGCCCTGCAGCTGCACTGTTATACAACGGAAGCGCTGCTCCACAAAGTTACTGTACGAACTACAACAACGTTCAACAACAGCTTAGCTGCTTACTTGTCATCAAAGTACGCATTGGTTTATTGTGTAGACTACGCCTAAAAATCTATGCGTCAGGTTGCCGTCCGTATCTCAAAAAGCTCGAGTCCCTGACATTTTTATTGGTTTCTCCAAAAATATTTTTTACAGTTTTACAGTGTAGTTTGTTTTCAAAATTTACTGCAAAAACAGTTTGCATCTAGTCTGTTATGTTGCAGTTACTTCAGTCTTCATCTCAACTATTTAGTGTGACAACGTGTTTTATGAGTTGTTGTGTAAAATTACATGAGATAATCATGATACAAAAAAAAATTAAAATTTGAAGAAAATTTTCTTCCCTACTTTTCTGCCGGTTGCAACCAAAAACGCGGACATTTTAGGCCTACGTGTGGCCTACGTATTTCGAGCTATCACGCTTATAGCTGCAATATAATACAATAATAATTGAAGCTTCGTCAATGTTGCTTGCGGCCATCTCAGCCAGTAACGTAATGCATGCCGTCGCGAGAATCGCTTCAAACATACAGGGGCAAAAACAGAATTTAATGTATAAATGGTCACCCACACCTTTCAACGCCATTGAAGGTCATTTACAGAGAAAAGATGACATATTCGAAAACTGTATAGGCCTATTGGTTGCCATTTAACCTCCAAATTGGGGATGTATGCGATGATGAGGCTCCAGAGAGCGAGGACTTTAAGCATTGCAACTACCAATATTATACATAGAGCCAGCTCCAAGAGCCAGCTTCCTCGTTTACATGGAGTAAAGTGATTCGCGTATCGCAATCTGACATAAACCAGCTAGATCGTTCTGATAAGTGCCGCAGAATAATGCAGCTAAAATGTACAGATATCCTATATGGGCTATTTTCTGATGCATACATGCAGCCTACCTGTCACCCTTGTGGATCTCGTCGGTTGGAAAGATGGCGAACACGGCCCAGCCTTCGAGCTGTTCTAGTGCCGTCAGACAGTAGTTGAGTGTTTTGAGAACAGAACTCACTCCCAACGTTTCACGCGATCTCGTCTCGGTCTCGGAGAAGTGCGTCTCGGCCGGATCTCGTCTCGGTCTTTGCTTAAAAGGTCTCGTAAACATCGCTAGTGGTTAAGTGTTTTGAGAACGCGCTGTTCGCGAGCTTCATAGCGCTGCATGCACTTCGCCTTCTCCTGGTTAAGGCGACGTCGAGTTCGTGCGCTGATGCTTGCTCGCTGACTCTGAGTCTTGTTGTGACATACGGCAGCACTGCTGGCGCATTCAGTCATACTCATGCCGTCCACTCGCCGACTCCGAAACCACCTGAAATTTAGTAAAACCTGCAACAATAGCGTCGGTCCTGGCAAGGGGAGAGGCATTGCTCACTTTAAATTACAAACTGTCGGGGAATTCTGAAAATAAATGCTATTGTCCAAATAATTTCGTACAGAATGCAAAATTTGGGGCTAAAACGCGGGGAAATTTAGGGGCAATATAAAATGGGCTATAATCTCCTCCGGCGGAAATTTGCAGCCGTCAGTCAAAAAATTGCAACTGCCTATCTGCCGCCTACTTTTTAGCCAACGACGACGGACGCTGACTTCAAACATCGAACTTTGCTGCTTAACCTCCAGTGCATTGTAACGGTATGCACGAGCTGTAATAACCAGAATGAAACATTTAGCTTGCTGTAGCAGTAGCAAAAAAACAGTAGCGTACGTTGCGTTGTGTATTTGCAAGTTTAACAAATTTCAGCCGAATTTCAGCAAAAAACTTGTTATACTGCAGTCGGTAAAACTGGCTAGAAAAATCGAGTAAAACATTGCCAATCCGATCAGCGAAAGAACTGGCAAAACAGTCGTCACTGTTTAGATCGAAAACATTAAGATCATTAATAATAATAAATGTACAAATCATCAGTTTATAGGCCACGCTTGTTAACGGCGACACGCAATGACTGACACTTCGAAAACAGCAAAAATCATAAAAAGATGATATCACTCACCATCACATCGCCTAACTGTCAATGTGATGTTGAATAATATCAACTTTTTATGATTTTTTCACATTTACAGGTCACGTGACATTGGGCATGCGCCGTAAACTTTTGGCCCTTAACATGTTACGATGACGATTAAGGACCGTTTGTAGGTAAAATTTTTATACAGGGGCGTGTCAGTCATTGCGTGTCGCCGTTAACAGGCGTATAAATAAACTGATGTTCTGTACATTTATAGGCCTATTTGCTGTTTTATTACTAAAATTAAGCTTCATCGTAGGTGGTGAATAATAGTTTATCTGTTCTGCACGGCTATGAAGATGCAAAGCCTCAAAGATTTTGGGGTCATGACTTTGATCTTTTGGACTCGGCGTGGACACTTTCCTATTGGTGGTCAATGATGACCATGCGTCTATCTTGCACCGTTATGAAGATATAAAGCCTCAAAGTTGTGTTCAGCCCATGTTAAGGGCCAGAAGTTTACGGCGCATGCCCAGTGTCACGTGACATGTAGGTGGGGGGTCAAAAATGACAACATATTTGGAGTTCCAGATGCCATATTGGCTATTCACTATACAACTTCTACGGGGTTACGATGACGATTAAGGACCGTTTGTAGGTAAAATTTTAATACAGGGGCGTGTTTTTAAAGGCTAAAACGTTCACTGCGCATGCGCCGTGTCACGTGACCTGTAGACAGGGGTCAAATATAACCACACATTTGGAATTTTCATGGCCATATTGTTTATTCACTGTACAACGTTTATGGGTCTACGATGACGATTAAGAGCCGTTTATAGGTGAGAATTTTATACAGGAGTGTTTTGGGCCAAAAATTTTAGTCCGTTTTTGGGTCCAATTTTCGACTTTGTGGGGATTTTTCAGGGATTAGATATTAACTTTGAATTTTCTACCCCTAAAAAGGCACACCCTTGCGTAAGACCGCGTCGTTTGAGCCATCGTGCGTGAAAATACGCCGGGCGGTCTGACCTGTAAGCGTGTCATTAAAAAAAGTATACAGCTGTATTTAAATAAGAAAAATTTTCGTTATATTTCACCTCTTTGCCGAGAAGCCCTCAATGGACGGATTTGCATGAAGTTTTGCACAGGGGGTCGTCTCGCGGACGTAATCACGTGTTTCAAATTTTGTGACGATCGGTTAATTGAGGGGTTTCGGATCTGCGAGGTTTCGAATTTTGCCATTCTCCATTGACTTAGCATGTCGCCGTTAACACAGGTCTGCGTTACCGCGCGCCTGTGATTTTGTCGTGTTGAAGAATTTGTTTTACGTACCTGCCGTATTACCGACGAATGCAAAGTGTGATGTTGTTTACGTTTAGACGCATTATTATCGTCCTGCAATTTACTTCGGAGCTTTTGTCACTGGTCTGTGCTCAACGTAGGCCTACAGTTAGTCTGCCCAACGGCGTAATAATGTCCTCAAATGCATGTCCGTGAATGCAGAAAGACTAATAGCCAGCGACGTTACGTCAATACACGGGATTGATAGTTCACTGTATACATTGCATTGAACCGACTACATGTACTTGGCCGGTAGAATCGCGTACGGTGTACCAGGCAGATGACGTTCGTTCGATAGAAGCTTAAAAGCAGTCTTCACGTCATTGGACACACGTCGCTGCTGCTGCTGCTGCGCGTCACCCGTTGCCAGTAGCTACCGTCCCGCTGCAGTCGATTGACGATCATTAGAACGGGACCGACTATCGCCGTGCAATGCATTCAACTAGGCCCTATATTTGGCAACGCTGCTGTTGTACAGTCTATTAATATATATTGTAGTAGTGACGCAAATTTAATGTGTAATCTGTGGCCTTCCAGTCTTCCTGCAGCGACAGGGTATGCTGCACCCTGTCGTATCCAGGAGAATTGTTCCCAGGACCAAATAAAAACGTCGAGAGCGAGAGAATGTCACGTTGAAGACGCCAGTCCGATCTGTTATTTCTGTCATATCAATAGACACGAACTGAAAAAAATCTTTCCACAAACGCCGCATTTCTTTGAATAAATGTATTGGCTGAGGTTTTAGCTTTTTATCTTAAAAATCGCTTGAGTTAAGAAGCTTTGACTTTGACTTGAGTCAAATATCACTTGACTATAGCTTAAAGGTGATGTTTCGGTGTAGAATCTGCTCAATCCAGACACTGTCGGCAGTTTACCTTCTCAACTAGACAGCTATGACAGTCTAAACAAACAACAAGCCCCGTCCCCTAATCCTCCTATCGATACAACCCAGGGATGAAAGGAAAGGTACCTAACGATACAATGTTTATTTTATTTACTTATTCATTTCCACTGATGCAATGACAACAGAGCATGACAGTCAGAGAACACTGGCAAGAAACAACTGCCACGCAACAAGTGAAGGACAGCAAGGTTCAATAAAGAGCACTTACTGCTGCCCAACTAAGCTAAGTAGGAAATACAGGGAGAGCAATAACTCAATTAAGTAAAGTCAGTAAAACTCCTATACAACAACATAATAACAGATTGTAAAACGAATGCTTTGATTTGTCTAGGAAGAATGTGAGTTTATAAAACGTACGAACAAAACTATAAAGGCCTAAAACACAATCATTCCACACTGAATCTAATTACTAGCTCTGCAAGACACCGTCGGCAGAGCTGAGCAGTGATTAGCCTACTAGTATCGCGGAACAATGCTTCAAAAATATTTTCACAAACAGTTTAGATAGATGGAATATAATTTATTAATTTCAGTGGCATGTATAAACCGTACGAATTAAGCATTCGCCCGTCAAGAATTCTGTGTTCAGCGTAGACGGGGTATCGTTTTCCTGCCATTGTACGACAGAGCCTATGATCATCAGGACACAAACAAGAAGTATGAAATAATGGTCAGTTGCATCATTTGCATGACGTTATCAGTTCGTGACGTATTGCGGACGCGGTCTCGAGTAAATATTATGTACTCTGCCAAACTGTTTTTTAATTACTTACTGAGCGGTTGAGTAGAGACCTGGACAAATGCGTGCAGGGCTGCGCGGTACGTCGCCTAGAGCGGAGAGGTGAGATAAAAAGAGGAGAGAGAGAAAGAAAGGCTTTAACACAATTAGACAGTGGCGTTATATATATAGGCCTAGCCGGCTAAAATATACAGATAGGCTTGTAGCTGGCTATACGCACTAGCTACCTGGGCTGTGCGACGATGTGCGCTGTTGAATAATTATAATAACAACACAAATAATAATAATAATAACGATACAATTTACAATAGGTCGTCGTCGTCGTCGTTAAGTCGTAACACGGCGAATCGAGTCAGCAGTGCGTGTCGACTGCGCGCCTCTCAATGCAATAACTGTACACAGCCAAGGAGAGGACGAATATCTTAATGTCTGCATGCGCTTGTTTCGTACAAGTTTTGTTATAGGGGCCCCTGACTTTAGAGAGAAATGGAGTTTAGCTTTATTTTGAATTCGATGTGCCTAAGCAGTATTACAATATTACAATATTACAATAAAGATCATGCTAAAAGACTTTTGACGCTGTTTATGCACATTTTTATTACGGTATTTCTTACGGTAATTCTACCACCATTGCTCATTTTTTGGTCACGACGCTTACAGTGAGTGGCGCAACCTTAGCCTGAACCATAACCATGATCTCCGACCTTTTCTTCTAAAACTAAAACTAATGTTATTCTTGCACCGAAAACGTTCACGCCAATTTAGTTTTCCACGTTTTTCGTTCTCGCGTTATTAACTTATACCGGACAGACGGACGGGCAAGACCCGTAATACCGCCTATTAGAACCGTCCAAAACGGACGCATAATTTAAATGTTTTAACGGTGACTAAAGAAGTGTAGTAATCGTTTACAAAGCCTGCAGCGTCAAAACGTTTATAGGTTAAGGCGAAAAGCAAAGTGATCATTAATTTTAGTTTTGCCTTCGGCAAAAAGTTGTTACATTCGTTACAGCCACAATGGTGTATAGTAAGCATGCGCTTATTCTTGCAATGTTATTTTGACCTTGTTCGACTGATGAATTAATTAATTTTTGTTAATTGAAAAAATTATTTTTTACGAACGATAACTAAGTACTAAACAAAAACGTCCCGACATAAACAAAATCAAAACCAAAAAATAAGGATGAGGCTAAATAAAAAATGTTCAAAGTCAAAGCGTATTAAAAAGTTAGAATAAGTTCGTTTAATTTTTTATTTTTTTTCTGTTTGCTAGCCACGGCCAGTAATTCGGTGATTGTTTTGAAATGGTTATGTAATCTGTAATATAAAATGCTTTGTTTCTTTAAATTAAAATATCGGTACAATAAAAATGATTACAAACTTAAAAGATAACAATCTTAGCTAGAAAAAATAAAATGATTATTTTTAAGCTGATTAAAACCAAAATAAAAACGCATTTTAAACTAAACTAATATTGTAGCCCATTGCTACCTTAATTACATTTTACAAGAAATATTAATTACATTTAATTACATTAATACTAATTAATTAATTTAGAGTAATACTTAATTACATTTTACAAAAAAATACATTTTATTTTTTTGAACACGTTGATAAGATTTATAACGATAACAGTTTTAAATGTGACGAATGACAGTTATCACTGGTGATGCATCACTTATTATAGAAGTTTAGAATTTGATAGTTATGACGTCCATGACACGAAAATATTGAGAAAATATAGTCAATATCAGTTGAAACAGTGTCCGATTGGTCATTGTGGCCGTGTATCATAGCTGCAAATCACACTGCAAGATGCCTTGCTATTTTGAGTGTAAAAGACACGCAAATCTTACGCTGCACTGATTTAAAGGCCCAGTGCGATAGAAAGGGTTAAAACATCCGGCGAGCGGTTGTTTATATCCGTACAGGTGACATAGACAAGCTTCTATATACTGGGCTATACACCTAGCTACTCGCTAAGAGACGCATTTTTTCTGCATCGTCGAGTTGACAGCAAGCAAGCATTTATTGAGCCGGTGGCCAGAAGCCCCCACACTGCTGTGTGAGAATGTACAGCGAATAGTCAAACTGGCGTTACTGGCAGGCAGGCGTGTGAGCTTCGCGTTTCGTCAATGACTTGGCAATGTGTAGGCCCGTACGTATTGCTAGTTGTTAGAGCAATGTCGCGCTAGAAGATGACGATGTTAAGATTGTACATCTGAATTGTAGGCCTATCCTGCACCAGGTGCCATCTGCCATTCCTCGATCGCTCTGAAGTCTGTTCTTCAGGTAGCTCTCAACGATGCTAATCGTGCTACGGTATTGTATTCATATATGTATGGCTGCTAGATTTGTTTTGTTCTGCGGTAAAAATGTCTGACGATTATGGTAAATTAGCAGAGAGGAGGAAAGAGAAAGGGAATGGGAGGAAGGGAGGGTAGGAATTCCGAGAAAAAGAACCAAGACGAATCTCCGTCGCAAAATACTGCGTACGCTAAGGCCGTACGGTGGAATAGGCCTTACAATGCATGGCTGACTTAAATGGTTTGCGCGGCGTCTGTAGCACAACCATGCCACGAAACGACACAACAATCATTAACCTCATCATCATCATCATCGACAACCGTGGGCTCAATGCCCGTTGGTGTCTGACACCATTGTTACTATCGCTGCCCACCGCTGCCTATCTAGGGCAGCGTGGCTTAACTCCTGCAGGGTTG
>Ga0056128_1011258_pt1 | contig 11068 bp, 4 predicted proteins | sample WorMetLIZISLAND2_FD_71113 | JGI IMG/M metagenome (GOLD analysis project Ga0056128, IMG submission 71113) | Marine gutless worms symbiont microbial communities from Max Planck institute for Marine Microbiology, Germany - Olavius geniculatus... ... | reverse complement strand
AACCACCATTCGATGACATATAGTCTCATTAATAAGTGTGCCAAAAATTATTATAATCGGACATTCATTGTTCAAGTTATTGCAAAAAATGTAGTCACATGCTTTTTTTTGAGACACAGTATAGTTTGTTAAGTTAGCATTTCGAAAACAACTATTGCCTTCACCTTTTCAACAAGAAAATAGCAGCGGTCTCTCAACGTCAACTAGACAAATGAAGGTCGTAATTCGGTGAATATTATTTACACAACTTATCAGTCACTGTTTCAGACTACTATTAGCTTATGTGAATATTTTCGCAAATTAGTTACATAAATATTGACGTGACAGATGCTTCCTTGTACGCTGCAGATTCGGCGCGCGTCTTGCTCTATAAATTTACTTACTTGCTCACTTTCTCGCCTAAGTTTACGTCTATGGTCATTATGAAATAATAGAACGACGACTTCATAAAGATGCCACCCGTGGCGTGTACAAGTGAGCGTGTTGCGTGAGTGTTTATAGCCGTACCGTAGTCCGCGCAGATAGAACGTGGCAGCGCTGTCGGCAAAACCTCGTGAAAGGACCATTAGTTCGCCGGCGCCTCCGCCAGGTGTCGCTAACGTCGTCGAGTCATGTGACGACCATGTGACCGTCTGACACGTCCGCACCGACATCTCGGGGTTACTCCGCAGCCAGTCATTCGCCCGGCTTACCAGGCTCCTGCAGCCAGCAACGAAGCAGTTGTAAAAACTACAAATATATATCGGCCCAGTGCCGACATACTAGACGGCCGTCCGCCTAGACAGCGCTGCGTAACCTTAACCCTAACTTCAACCGTGACGTTTGACCTTTTAAACCAAAAAATGGTACAGAAAGATAGACGTACAGTTGTTAACAGACAGACGAACGAGCAAGACTCGTAATGCGGCTTGTTAGGACGGTCGTATAATAACACGGAAAAAGCCGGTTCAACATCACAAGCCGGGATAAGAGCTGAAGCTGTTTTCGACGATCACTTAGTTACAATACACAGAACACTAACAAAATATCTTGCAATTATTTCGTATTTTATTTTACATCTGATCTTGCCTTGCCTTGTCCTTTCTCAAGATTGAGGATCGGATATCGCCGACACGGACACCAAGGCACTCCATCTGTTTCATTGCACACACTCAGCCACTGATGCACCAGTCCGCTGCTTGATATCATCTCTCCAGCGTCTTCCTGGTCTTCCTCGGCGTCTATTCCCGGCGATGGTGCCGTGCAGCACACGCATACATAAATTGTCCGCTCTTACTTCATGGCCAAAGCATTGCAACTCCCTTCTCTTGACCTCTACCAGGAAGCGACGTGACCGTTGCAACACTCTTCCAGTATTGAGTTGTTAATTCTATGCTCCGTCCAGCTGATTCGCGTCATCCTTCGATACATGTTCATCTCCAATGTTTTTATCTGACCACGTCTGAAGTATTCGCGAAACGTTTTACGTTCGATTCAAGAGACATTTTTTTGCATTTGTACGATATTAATTTTAAATTTGTTTAAATTAACTTTACCTTTTTGTGGCGCCGGATATAGTAAATGATTAGCAGCAGTAGTATTGTAGTTGCTCGGTGAGTAAACATGAACTACACAGGCAAAGATCAACGCACAAGCCTAATGTCATTTTCAAGCTGTTTATTGTCTTAATTCAGTTACATTTGGGCCCAGAATGCATCTGCCGAGTTTCCCTGCCTTGTTTTGTCGAGTCTACGGTCATTACTTCAAGCCGTAGCTCTGCTAGGTCACTGGAAGCCGACTCATTTTTGTGCAGATTTGATTATCAGCAAATTGCTTTCTGGCGGACTCTGAAGCCTGGGCCGACTTGACGAAAAACATTGTTACCAGTTGACTCTTTTTACTGCCAAGTAATTCAAACTTGCCTGTGAAAAATAAAACTCAGAATGTTTAGCATACGCGAGTTGTCTGGTAGAAAATGTGGTTTAAATTTTTTTTCTCGATAATTTTCATCATTTTCTTCAGAAAATACTCAGTTAAAATCTTAGTCGTAATTTTAAGCCTACATCGCGCCTGCTAAGACTCATTGTGTTTAAAAAACGGCGACGAGACTTCAAAGGCGAAGTTGCTTTTGGCGGTGCAAAGAATTTCTGCTCAGGCATGGCGCTGACCCTAGGGGAAACGTCCGGGCGGGGGAAATGTCCGATGGGGGAAACGCGTTGACCGACCCAAGGGGAATGTCCGTTTTCTATCGCAATAGATCTGTGATTATCGACTTTACACAGGCCTGATAAGAAATAAAATGAAGCAGCTTGGTTAAAAGCGTGTAAAAACTTGCTGCTAAAATTTTATTAAGAAAATGCAAAAAGACGAACGAAAAGTTTAAAAAGCGTAGACATAAAAATTTTCAATATTCTCCGATTTATGCTCCATGTCGCTGGCGTTAAGTGATGAAAATGTGTTGGCGACGGTGTGAGAGACTGGCGTGACAATATAATTATTGCCAAAGGCCCAATAAAGCTTTGTTTTGAGCGCAATGTCGCAAATGATTGATCACTACGCTAATATCAACAATACTCGTTGTTTCGCCTAATAAACCGATATGACCGACAGACACTCCTCGGTCCCCTCTCTTTTCACCTTCATTGCTACCGTGTGCTGTATTCTGCTCAAACATGTTCGTATTGTTGAGCGGCGTCGATGCCGGCTATTGTAGGAAGAAATTTTCGTAGCGTGGTCCGTCCGTCCGTCCGTCTTGTAGGCTACTTAGCGCCGTCCTCATATAAAATAAAACTAGAACCGAACATTTTGTATCGGTCTTATTTTAGACGTCAGCACATAAGAGACAGTAGTTCTGAAGGTTAGAAAGCTGTAAAATTTATTCTACGAATTTCGTTTCAATTCGCTTAGAGTTATCGCTCCTCTGACCTCTAACTTCGGCGACCCAGTCTTAAGAAAATATTCCGAATGTCGGACGAGACACATCACACATTGTTTATTACCGGCGTAACGTGTGACGTCACCTGGAAGTACGACTGTAAACGCAAATGAACGCATCGCGCGGTCCGGTCGCTGTGACAGTACGGCGGTCTTGTTTCGGTGCGCAAAGTGGCAATGTCACGTCGATAATGTCGAGCTAGCGCAATTCCGCTGCCAGACAGTCACGCTAAGTCTAATCCTGAGTCGACACCGTCTTGCCTAGACCAGACTGTCGGACGCTCAAGCCAGCGGACATTCATTGGATTAATAAATTTTACATTAGACGGACTGACGCCGACATTGTGACAGGCGACCGAACGAACGCTGCAGCTCTTGACGCTTTATGCTGCGGAGATAGCACGTGATAGGGTCACGTGACCGACCGACAGATTCGGCCATTAGAAGCCGTGACTGCGCATTTTCACCTAACCGAATCAAACTCATGCTCCACTGTGCAGCACCGTGGACTTCCTGGACATCAAGTCGAGCAACATCTCAGGATGTCATGAATTTGTTTTGGACGTTCGACCTGATATGTATTCGTCGTACAGCTCGTTGCACAACATGTTGTACAACAAATCCACGACTAGTGGAAAAAGTGGAATTTGAGTTTAATCTAACAACCGAAACACACCCAGACGATGCGTAAACTGAACGGTATTAACGCATCTGAAACATATTCAGTATTCGGTGTGAACCAGATGCATCCGTGTCTGTAATCGAATTGTCGGGTGCGGAAAAGTCATGTCCACCGTCCTGCATTTCAACGTCAGTGGTAGTCAAATCAAGTACCGGGCTGCTCAGCTGGGGTTAAGACGAGGCGCGTTTACATGTGTGACAGTGTGATCCCATGACAGCACAGGTGACGCTCCGTAGCTCTAAAATGGGTTCCCAAGAAAAAAATGCCATATACGCCTTTTAATTACTTGCGTCTGGTCCGGTGACGCATTTTTTACTATTCTGCAAGTCTTCGGTGTCAACATGATACGAAACGAGCGTCCATCCGACATCGTCACTCTCGGTCTTCACAAAGCGTCTCAAAACTGTTTTGTCACTTTGACACTTCACTGACGTGGTTCTAGAAATAATGCTTGTTCTACGGCCGTCCTGATAAGCCGCAGTTGAGCAATGCGTGTGTTGCTCGTCCGACCGTCCCGTACCGGTTTATAACTCGAACAAAAAAGCCCAGCTGTCGCTGTAGCACAGTTCCTGACCATGAAGATCATTCAAGAGCAACGATTTTGTGCCATTTAAAAGCCAATATGCCACCTCTTATTAATGATCATTAGTAACCTTAGCCATATTATCTCTCACCGTTTCCGATATATGGCCAGTTTTCCGTTGAAAACCCCCCATTTTTCCTACTTTTCTTCCATTTGACCCCAAATTTAAAAATATTTTTGCGCTAGATCGCTAAAATGTTTCTTTCCAAAGTCTATGACATATGGCTACTGATTCGTCTAAAAAGTTTTTCCTTAAGACCTATCGTTTAGTCACAATACATCCGTTACAGACGACAACGACTGACAGACTGAAGGACAGACGACAACCGTACTATAAGCTCGACCGGCTCGACCGTTAATTAAGTACGGTCGGCTAGAAACAAAACAATACAAAAAACACAATTGGTGTGAACGTTTATCAGGGCAGGAGTAACCGTGGTGTCAATTTTCAGTTGAGGTCAGGGCTGGAATTAGAGTTGGGCAACGCGTAGCTCAAAGCGGACAGCAGCATATCAATTATTATGTAGACACTCGACCGCTATATTTTTCTAGGTATTTGCTCTACGTTAAACCTCTCTATCGTGATGATGACGTGGATGACGATGATAAAGCTTGTATATGCAGCGTCAAATGAGAGTGACCTATGGCAAGTATGACAGTTTAATGCCAGTGGTCCGGTATTGACCCGTGTATTGTTCAGAATACGGACACACTGCTCAGTACTGGGTGGGGAGAGGCGACTGTTGCACGCCACTCTATAGAGAAACGCCAGTGTGGCATAAAAATGTCTTCCAATAAAAAATCCGCCCGGGGAGAGATAATCACGGATTTGATATGGCTTTCTTTATTAAAATATCGCCGGCCCCGTAAAAAAGTCCGTTTATTATAGGATTGCTTCCAGAAAAGTTTTCCCCGGCTGCCAAGCGGGGCTGGTTTTTACCGGTAAATTGTCGGCCGGGGGAGACTTTTCTGGCGACGATCCTATAATGGGACACCGGCCACACAGGCGCCGATGCCATGCTATGGGTGCGATGGGGGCGACTGCCGTCACGACTAAGATCTTGTGAGGCGACGCAGCCACACGCGTCTCATTTTTGTAGATTTTTGCAACCGTGTAATGGGCAAACTTTTTCCATATCGGCATGCGGTTCAATATTATACATCAAAGCTGTCCAAACTGAATAGTAAAAATACCAATTGCAGCCTTGGAACTATACCAAAAAATCTTTTGGCGGTGAGCCTCGACCGCCAAACGATTTTTGGTATATTCCAATATAGGCCCTATTCTGTGCCCATTTAGTCACTTGCACGATGACACAATAGTCTTGTTATATAGCGAAACCTGAGAGCAACTCCAAACTTCGTAACTCGATTTAATGGTAAAAAAAGAAAAAAAGTGGGGAAGAAGCAAACGAGAAGAAGCGAAGAAAGAGGGAAAGAATAGAACCAGGGTAGGAAGGAAAAGTCGCCCCTACAATAATTTCTCGAGCCGTCGCCTACGGCGGTTACGTACGGAAGTACATAGGCCTACACATGATGAGCTCTGACTGTCTCGGTAGCCGCCATCAATAATTCACAACTTGTCGTCCGACACCGGTATTTGTCGATCTGTCCACCCCTCTCATCCCCATCTCTCCCCTAGCTCTTACCTCCTCGCGCACTCAGAGAATTAACGGTACTCTCTCGTGTCAACAAACGCCCCAGCAGCAACACGTGAGGACCACGCAGCCAATGACCGCGTACAGCTAGTGCCGATTGTTCCCCGCTTTGCCTGATGTTTTAGTCTGACCTTTAACTTGAAAAAGTTGGTATTCGTTAAACAAACAAATAATCCAAAACACTGCGAAGCGAAGCTCTTTCTTTGCCGTTAATGAAACATTTTTTGGCGAAACTTTACTACCACCTCAAATTGTTCTGAATTTGCTGTGGCTTACAGCATGCTAGAGATTTGAAAAGTTGAAGGTGTGTGTTACTCTTTATGGCAGCCCATCAAGAACCACTAGTTGCCATATATAGTATCACGCGCGCACGAAGTGTTGCCTGCCACCAGACACTAATGAACACGCCCCGCATTGAACCCAGCGAGGCAGGCCGGTACTCGATTTACCTACCCCGGAGGGATGAAAGGTTGAGTTGATCTTGGTGTTGGCTATATACCTATATGGTTCGTCGGTCCGCAGGAAATAATCAATTCAATTTAAGCACCTCCACTTGATGGCGACCCTACCGGGAATCGAATTAACGACCTTTTGATCGCACGTTTGACGCCATACACCACTAATCCACGCCGACCGTGGAGGTCCTTCGTACCTGATATGTGCCGCATTACTTGGAAGAAAAAGCTCAAACTACATTTTTTGTCGTAGATTGCTGTACAAAAAGCTGTACAATGGAGTTTGCACATAAAAACGACAGGATGAGAAAATTTTGAAGCTGCGACGACAAGTAAAAATTCATTTTTAATGCAACGAGTCATGTATTCATCATCATCGTCATCATCATCAGACGAGAAGCGATCAGCCGAAGCGTCCCGCCGTTGCGATCGTTCGCCAGAACGGTTTATCCTCCGCTAGCTAATGTCATGTATTGTACTGCAAAAAAGCGGCAGGTGACAAAAGAAGGTGCAGTACAGCAAAAATACACGTTAATTACAAAACAGTGCTATTTAAAAAATAACACAATAACAATAAAACTTTTAGAAATCTCTTAGCATGTACATAACCTATTTATGAATGCCGTATGCACTGTGCAAATCAATGCACAATAAATTTGGATTTGCTCAAAAAGACTTGACTGCTGTGAAAGAAATGTAAATTTGTTTACGGCCTGTCTCGCAGCGAATGAATACGTTGTACTTTAGTACTGGACAAAAGAAAGTTAATCCAGCGAGACCTACTGGAAAGATTCGACGGTTTTCCACGAGTCGGCGGAATGCGAGTCTAGTGGGCGGGGCATGAAGTCCTGGTACTTGAGTTTCCAGGTGGACGCCGAAGCGGTGGAGCTGATGGAAGAGTGCCTGGCTGCTGAGGTCGACGTAGCCCGGATGTCTGTCGCGGAGTGTGATGTGCCTGGGCGCAGTAGAACCGTCGACTCGTTGTGTTCAATCGTCCGGCAGTTGGCCACACTGTCCGACGGCGTCGACGTCTGCTCCACGTTCCGACACGATGACTTCTTCGTCTTATGCTTCGGCATTGTCTATACAGTTGCACCAAACGTTTATAAAGAATAAGCCACTTCGTTTTACGGCTTGTAACTATATAAGTGTTACTCAGGTCGGCATTGAATTTGGAACAGATCAACGTTATGTCGTTTAAAAGTTAACATTAAAACGTAATTTATTTGGATTTAGTCAAAAAGTCATTTATTTTTATGTTACGTGTAAAATGTAAAATACGAAAAGCTGTTTACAAAAGAATAAATTACGTGAGTAAGTCATATAAAAATTACTTTTCTTTGTAGTTTCTAAATGTTTTTTTAATTTTTATTTTATATGAGATGTTGTTTTTAAACTAATTTTTCCTAAGGTGTATTACGTGTATGCTGCAGTGCGCAAGCCGTTGTCAATCAGCATATATTTCAGCTGCTGTTATACCGCCGCCAAATTGTATTCGAATTAACAAATATCGAAAACTTATAATAACTAAAAATTTGGGGCAAATCCCAACGTGAGTCCGCCCGGCGCCCTAAGTCCGATTGGGGAAAATTAAGGGAATGTGGGGGGGGGTAAAATTTTCCCGGCACCAAAGTCACATGGCATTGTCGACTTAGGGTAGGTCAACATGAGCGCTTATAACTTTGTTCGTAGTAGACTGAAGTTTACCAAATTTTTTGTTCAACGCCGAAAAGATCGTTCTCGTCAACTCCGTATATATTTTGTCGCTATCTTCATCGGTTCCAGAGACATTTGCGCTCAAACTCGAAAGTTGTCGTAAATCGCACCGATTTTTGAACGTTTTGCCCTCCAAATTTTAACAAGGGGGGCGGTGCCCTCAAAAATTGTACATGCGTTAACATTCCAACCTAAAGACACGTCAAGTGCCAAATTTTCGTTAACTCCGAAGTTATAAGCGCTCCTTTATTACATTTTAAGCCAATTTTTGACCCCACTTTGAAAAAATTGTAAAGCGGGCCTTCGTCCACGGTGAAAGGTGCGCTAGTAATACTTGGTCATTCTCTAGCGCGTGTAAAAATTTGGGGGCGCAGCACCCCCTAGGAGCCGAAATATGTTCTTCCGAAAAATGCGCTTTATGTGGGTACGATTTCACATCGAGATCTTCAAGGTTACTGGACCAAACTTTACTGGACTTGTTTTGTTTAACGCAGGAGGAATTCCGGTAAATAAGATATTTATCCGATTTTAAATATCTCCATCCGTTTCGGAGATATTCGTTGCCGAACTTCAAAGTCGTCCGAAATCGGGCCAAATTTTGCATGTTTTTGGCCTCTGAAATTTTTTTGGGGTGTGCCTTCCCCAAAATTTTAGACAAGCATTATAAAATAGGGCCTAGTACTGACCACCGTGCAAAATTTCACTCCGGTCGGCCCACGCATCTTGGAGATCTCGAGTAGAAAAAAATTTCTTCAAACATTTGGGCCAAAACTTAAGTCTTCCCGGAAACGACTTAATAAATTATAAATTATAAATAAATAAATTATAAATAGAAACAAGACGTTAACTGGTATTTTAAAAAATATTTATGTCTATTTGGTATACAGAAATACTATACAAACTTCAGACAGCATAATATAATAACTGCAGTTTTGACCAAGACCTGATGTTTTACGTTATCTTATCGACTTCATAGATTTTTTACATTAAACTACTATTTTATAGTCTAAAGTTAATTTTTACTGTTTTTGTGAAATTTTTGTTGACAACATGCATGCATTGCATTTCAGCTTTGTTTAGTTTAGTTTAGTTTTATTTTAGTTCGTTTCAATTATGTTGCTATGAACACAACTTTAAGGTGACGCATAAATAATCTACAAAGTACGTACCGGTAACGCAGCGGAGATCTATTCAAGCGGTTCAGTCGCAGTTAGATCGAACGTTTACCGTCTGATTCACACGAGAACTAACGAAACATATTATCTCGTCGAGAATTCAATGAAGTCTAGGTTGGCATTGCAGCCAGAAACAGAAGTCAGCGTGGTAGCCTACTACGTATACTCATCCGGCGCCTTGACAACTGCTACTAAATTCGGAGTTGCTGCTGCTGCTGCTGCTGCTGATACTAGTTTACGCCTGCAGCCAAGCAATTTTGCTTGTTCACTAAGCGCCGACTTAATACCCTTACAATAACTGGGCGAATTTTTTTAGGTCGGGTTATTTGCAGTTGACTCTCAAAATTGTTAGAAGTTTAGACTCCATTATACTACGATCGATTTCTTGTGAGTTCCGGTTCATCTTCATCACTGATCGTCAGCTGCACCCGACTGTCCACCGTTGGTGACTGAGCTTTTCCGGTCGCCGCTGCTCGTGTCTGGATCGTTCTAGCCATGGTCTAGCACGAAATGCTACAAAACAAGTAAGCACTCGTAGAGTAAGATCGATATGATCGTTAACTCAAGGCTGGTGGCATAGTTCTACTTATTGTTCTGCATTGCATTCTACTCCATTGTACTGCATGAAGTACTGCAGCGAGCGGCTGTAAACATTCCCTTGTCGATAGACCTACAGTATGATTGCCGGAAGACTTGTGTTAAAGCTTGGAGCAGGCGGTGAACACTTCGAACATTTACAGTGACAATTTAATTTTGGCATCTGATCATTAGTTAACTGTGTTGTTTCAACGATGTTATTGAAGTGTTGTTGTAGGCTAGCTTGAACATTTTTAATGCTGAAAAATCGGTAGGCGGTCACGTTAAAAAGTCTGTAACTTCGTCGTTTTTCAACATAATCATATTTTACTTGACAGTTGGATGTAGAAGGTTTTAGCAAATAAAGCTGTAAAATTGCAAATTAAAACTCAAATTGGTTGCTGAGAAAACAGCGAAAAAAACTTTAAGGGCTACTTTTTTGTGCCGCACCCTGTAGTACCTAGCCCTAACCTAGTAACTACAACCATGATCTTTGACCTTTTGTACTGAAAATTTGCGCATTATTTAAACCTACTTGAACTGTCCTGTGGAACATTGATAACAATTCTGTTTCACTTTTTTGCGTTCTTTTCGAGTTATGAGCCTGTATGTACGGACGTACTTATGGCAAAAGCTCTAATGCGGCCTATTATAAAACTTCTGCATAACGAGTCCGGCTGCCTCTGGTATGTGTTACTCTTTTGCCTTCGTTTCTCGTTTTTCCCATCGTACTGTGCATTTTGTTTGATTACGGCGACTACCGTTTACACCGTCTTTTGTTTAGTCACACAGGTGGCCGGCGTTGATGAGCGTTTGCAGTGCTTCTGGCAGCCGCCTTTAAAACGTTTTTAATAATTAATTCTCTGTGTTCCATTGTTGATGCTGCGTTTACTCGTGTGCGTGTGCGTGGGAGGGCAGGCGTGTGTTCAGGTGTGTGGGTGTTTAAATATTTACTGGCACTAGCTCTGACTTAACAGCAATTTACCGACCACGATCAAACAACGTTTACAAATGCAACTGCTTCCTTAGCTCAGTCGGCCTTTGCCACTTACTTACTTACGGACGGTGTCCAGCTTTTTTTCACTTACTGTGTCACGGCTGTCAGTGACTGAGAGAAGCTTCCGCGTGGGGACTAACGGATAAAATTTGCGACATTTCGAGTAGCGCAGTCATCCTGTAGTTGCACGTAGAACGAAATAAACATTCAAAGCTATATATTTTTCAGTTGTTTCGGTTTCATCTTACACGTAACCTATAGAGCCTAAAGAACGGTTTCCATCCAAGCAACGCATGCAACTGACACAACGCAA
>Ga0056128_1011254_pt1 | contig 11075 bp, 7 predicted proteins | sample WorMetLIZISLAND2_FD_71113 | JGI IMG/M metagenome (GOLD analysis project Ga0056128, IMG submission 71113) | Marine gutless worms symbiont microbial communities from Max Planck institute for Marine Microbiology, Germany - Olavius geniculatus... ... | reverse complement strand
AGCAGCAGAGTTGGCAGCCACTCGCAAAGAGGACAAATATGTTGATCTTGGCGCCCGTTATATCTTTGAGCCCATTGCCATTGAGACCTTGGGAGTTTTCAACGCATCAGCTCGCCAGCTGCTGGCTGATCTTGGAAGAAGAATCTCAATTAATACTGGCGAGGCTATAGAAAGACTAGCTATTTGTTTCAGAGGATTTCTGTTTTGGTGCAGGGCTTTAATGCTGTTTTGTTGCACGACAGTTTGCCGGACGCTGACTGCACGGACTGACGATCGTATACCCACCTTTGTATTGCGTAGTTTATTTTTAGGCTCTCTCGGGAACGGAGTACCGATGGTTTAAAAAATAATAATAATAAAGAAATTTGTAAAGCGCGCAAAATCAGCAAGCCGAATCTGAGGCGCCTTCTGCTCTATTCCCTCTTTTTTTCTTTTCCATCCCGTTTCATCCTTCCCTTTTCATTCAAGGTGCCCCACACCCTTAGTCCAACTAGACGGTCTTGGGAAGTGCCTTAAGCTCCCTCATCGGGTCCGGGCAGAGCCCGGCCGCCAAACGGCTTGTGATGCATTTTGAACTAAAACAGCGTTCTGCATGTGTGCCATTTTCAGAAAAAGATGTATAGTTATAGCAGGCCTTGCCTTCCACATGACATGCCGCAGTCACTCTCGTACAGCCCAGTATATGGCCCAGTAGCTCGTACGCTCTCCATCGCTAATAGGCAGTGAGCAATGCCTGGCATGCAGCCTGCAGTGTGTTATTGGGCCTGACTGACGCTCCCCGTCTACAGTGGCTCAGCCAATGGTAGCAAGCATGCCACACGCGATGACGATGACAGCCCTGCACACACCGTCCGTACATACATTATGCTGATATCGCATGGCTGCAAACGCTATATAGACGTGCTACCCGTAGGTCTATCTCCTTGCCTGTATAGCGGTAAGTGTAGGCTAGGGGCCTACTGTGTGCGATAATGGACGTATCAGGCTACAACGTATGTGCGGTAGCCTGCAGTAGGCTAATCAGCCTATAGTATAGGCTAACCATGCAGCAGATTGCAGCTTCTGCTTTTGACCTTCAGACGTCAGCGTGAGTAATAACGATAGGCTGTATAGGTTTACAAACAGAGACTTTTGTTTATCATACTAAATACATCTCATGCAGTGAATAGGAGTCGCGTCCCATCACAGAGGAGTCAGTAGTTTGCTTTTAACCGTATCATCTGCACTGAGACTGTTTCTATTATGCTGGCGAAACTGAGCACACGCTGGCCGTGCTATACGGTGCTAGAGTCTTCAATTTATTACCTCCGGCAAAGGTTATGTTTTTGCCGGTTTTTGTTTGTCTGTGTGTATGTGCGTGTGTGTGTGTGTCAGAAAGATAACTCAAAAAGTTATGGACGGATCTGTCTGAAATTTTGAGGATGTGTCGGGCATGGCATAAGCTACAAGCGATTAAATTTTAGGGGTGATCCGACAGAAATCCTGGATTCTGGATCATTTTGAAATTTTCGTTACCATTGCGTTAAAGGGGGCATAAGCGGAACTGCTGCAAAACCGAAGATGGTGACGCCACCTGGCGAATAGCATTGCTTTGGCGGAGGTACCTGCGGGCTACGGCTGCTATCTAGTTGAAGTTTGTATTCAAGCCAGAAGAAGAAGAAAAAGAAGAATAAGAAGTATATATCTATCGTTATCTCCGGTATACTGCACTATAATTATATTGGTGAAAGAAAATCGCGACGAGAGCCGGAAACATTGAGCCGGAAACATTGATCTCTCTGCTTTAAACGCGGTCATTCTTCCACTTAGCACTCAGCACTGGCGGCTCGTCCATAACCACTACTGCAACGGTTAGCAGTCTTCAAGCTGTTAGAAAAAAGGAATATGCTGATTGTACTAGCTGCGTATGCGGTGAGTTGTTACATTATTGCACGCATTATATTCGTATACATGTACTTGCATTTATAACGTTCACCAGTAGCCCTCGTATAGGCCTACCCGTGAACAGTGCATAACGTAGACCAGTGGCAAATCCAGAAATGTGGAATAAGGGAGCAGAAGGGTAGGGGTGGCGTCTGGGAAGAGGGCGGAGCCCCCTCCCCCATTTTTCTATTTTATGCAAAAATAGTGCATTTTGTGCAAAATTTTCACTTGTCTTGAGATGCATCCGCGTCAATAGGGGGCGAAGGGCGGCCGCTCTCCGTGCCCCCGTTGAATCCCAGCCCCCAATCCTCCATACAAGACATAAACACACGTTCAAACTGCAGTAAATTTGTCAATTTTGTCTGACAATTGATTCTCAGGAAGATAGGCTTAATTAAAATTGTTGCTACTATAGATTTCACATTTTAAAGCTTTAGTTGCTTTGTAAACCAAAACCGATTTCTGCTGGGGCCATGCTTTAGATTTTGCTGCTAGAGTTTACAGCGCTTTCCCAAACCCTCCAGATGCATTTTAAGGGTCCCATACTTTCAAGATCGAAAAGAGGAAGGGTAAACACAGAAGAAAAAGGACAAGGAGGAAAAAAGTGAAGTTAAAAAGGAAAAGGAAGAGGAATATACTGGAAAGGGGAAAAAGAAAAAGCAAATTCGCATGTCTGGCTACGCCACTAAGCTGCTGAGAGGGCGAAGCCCCAAAATCCAGCGCCATCGTGTTTTTTTTAAAGTTGGAGGCAAAATGTTGCCATTTTGCGACAGACAGCTGCACATTTCGGACAGAAAGACATTATAGGTGATCACATTTTCATTTTTTTTCTAATTTTAAAACGCCGTTAAAAATTTTTAGCCCCGCATTTTTTGCGTTTATAGAAGAAAACTTTCCGATCGTTAATAACAAAAATTTTCCGTCACGCAAATATTGGGGGAAAGCGCCCCTGGCATGACGAAATTGCACAGATTCCGAAACTCGCTAGCGGATCGACGCTTATGTTTTAGCCCATAATGCTGAGAAATTAAAAGAAAAGACTGCATATGAAGAACGGAGACGGAGCAGGCTGTCGACGTGTTTACCCTACATTTCGAGATGCTTTGAAGTTATTGTGAAAAGCACTCACATGCAGGGTTTACATGCGATCAGTTCTTTATGCTGCGACGACGCAAGCAAACGATCAAACAAACAGAACGGCAGACAGACACAGGTATATTACCACCAATTGCGTTTGTTGAAGACACAAATAGCAGAATACAGCAAACCCCTATACATTTTGGTGGAATGCTACAAATTTTCGTATACGCATTTTTTGCTAACGTACAGAAACGTGACGTATCGATAAAAAATACTAACTAAATTTACAGAAATAATTACACACGACGTGATACAATATGAACACAGAGTTTTACGTAACTGTATATTACTATAACTAATAAAAATAAAATACTATAACTAATAGAAAACTGCACTTTAAAACATGAAAACGAAAAAACAGTCTATTGTTTGATTCTCTTAAAGTATATACCTGTAGTCTATACGTATCATTTATTCAAAATAAAAACCGTGGTGGCTTGCTAATACCCCGTTTACACGATCAAGCAAACATCGAGCAAACATCGAGCAAATATGGAGCATGCATAAAGCATAGCCTACACGAAGCAAACATCAAGCAAACATCGAGCTAACATCGAGCTGGCTTGTCTAGAAAATTAAATGGATCAGGTCCATCCGCGAATCGAGTCGGGTCGGGTCGGGTTGCGGGTCAGACCTACTTTTACCACATATTTTGTTGTTTTGTGCATTATTTTCTATTATTTGTATTCTTGCTCCTGGTCACGAAATTGACCGGGACAGTATCGACCAGCGTGTGGTTCAAGATCAAATAACCAGCATTGGTTATTAGTAATTTTATGAGTAGTTTTACGACGATACAGCGGGCAGCGGAAAACTGAGCAACGACAATAGTTGCGCCGAGTCGCCGGAGACACTCGCAAATACATAAAATATTTCGCTATAAATAAAAATGTGAATAAGCAGATTAGTTAAAAGTATGGCAGAATGACTTTGCTGACTTTTGAATAAGTAAATTGTTAAAATAAATCATGGATAAAATCCATAAATTAAGATAAAAAATTTACTTTTTGACGAAAAATACGTTGTTACTGATGTTGAATTACCATTGATTAAACATGTATCTTATTGCTATTTACAATCTTATGGTTAAATTTCAATTATTTTTCATAAATATGGCGTTAATTGTCTGCCAATAAAAGTTTAATGTAATTATATACGAATATTTAAAATAGCTTCTAAAATAAAATTATAAATTAAATGGATCGTTTTGGCCGTATATTACGTACTGCATGCCGTAGGCTATTTGCGCTGCTGCCGGAAAATAGCCCACAGTAGCTTCTGGGTTATTTATTTGGTTAAGAAATTTTTACGAATTAATCCAGTTAAAGCTCGCGCTATTAATCCGACAGCCGTAGACAGCCGTACAAATAGCTTATAAGTTAATTGTGTGGTTGCCTGATAAATAGTCACCACACTCGAGAAAATTTGCATCGCAACTGTTGCAAACCAAAGTCATCCACTTCGTATCGTTTACTAAGTGCAAAAATTTCAAGACTGTATAATAAGTAGCTCTATAACTTAGACTTATGTAGAAGCTAACGTTTTGAATCAAGCAAAACTGTTTGAAAAATACAGAAGTCAATAATTTTGTACTTTTTTTAGTTTTTTTAAAAATTTGATTACGTCACGCGTTTGTTTTTGCAGAATATTTTCTATATTTACATCTTTTACAGTCAACGGCAAAATTTGTAACCTAAAAATAACAATGGCACACGTTTTTGACTATAAATTATTTTAAACACAGAATTTATCTGGCAGCCGTATCAATAGCCATTAAGCTATTTTTCCGGTCGCCGGATAAATAACCGTTTTTAGCCGGCCCGGCTACTTATCCGGCGACTGTCTTTTGTGGCTTTAGGTGGTATGTACAAGCACCCAAGCGTGCTCGTAGATAAACGGTTAAAGCCATGTCTCTAGGTCAAAGGTGCTCGTCGTGCCGCCGCAGTGACTGGACGGCAGTCGGCTAACTCGCAACCTCAACCCCAGAAACTAGGGATCACGGATATCGCCAGTCGGCAAGTTATTTTGTAACCGTCGACTGTGACTGAGTCCTAATAAATTTGGCGGTTTATTTGGGTGTCTCGATGTATCGTCGCATCATGCGTGAAATCATCTTTATTTGCACACACAAAAAATTCATACCGTCATTATAAGTGGTTAACATTTCTTTATACATTTCGGTGACTAACAATAACCCTATAACTAACCCTAACCCCAAACCCTAAACCATACGTAACGAATCGTATTCATTAGTCCTTGCAAGCATGTCTAATTGTTGCTGCCATGTCTAATGGGGTGATTACACGATCCAACAAACGTCCAGCAAACTTCCAGCAAATGTATTCAAAATACACATGCTAATGCTGGACGTTTGCTGGAAGTTTGCTGGACGTTTGATGCTATTTGTTATAATGGACGAGCCAGCTGGATGTTTGCTGGACGCTTGCTGGAAGTTTGCTGGACGTTTGCTGGATCGTGTAAACACTCAATAAATGTAATAAGGTGTTTATACGATCCAGCAAACTTCCAGCAAAGTTCCAGCAAACGTCTAGCAAACTTCCAGCAAATGTATTCAAAATACACGTGCTAATGCTGGACGTTTGTTGGAAGTTTGCTGGAAGTTTGCTAGACGTTTGCTGCTATGTGTTAGAATGGACGGGCCAGCTGGATGTTTGCTGGACGTTTGCTGGAAGTTTGCTGGAAGTTTGCTAGACGTTTGCTGCTATGTGTTAAAATGGACGAGCCAGCTGGATGTTTGCTGGACGTTTGCTGGATCGTGTAAACACTCTATAAATCTAACAGGGTGTTTACACGATCCAGCAAGCTTCCAGCAAAGTTCCAACAAACCTCCATGCAGCAAACATCCAGCTAACCTGATATAGAACCCCGCCCCTATCAGCTTATCAGCTGTTTACCCCGCCGCCTATCAGGTGTGGGCTAAGTCGTAGGTGGGCCTTGGCTTAGCCCACAGTTGATAGGCCTATGTGTTATATAGGCTTTCTAATATGGCTATCACCAATATCATTAATATTTAAATCTGTGGTTACAACCCGCCCGTCGTCCTAATTACCATAGAACTTCCAGCTAGCTGGATGAATGCTGGATCGTGTAAACACCCCATAACTTAACCATAGCGTAACATGGCTAACGATCGAATTTAAGGGCGCGAGCTTCAACTGGACCAATTCGAAAAAAATTCCTACTATATAAATAGCCGGGCCGGCTAAAAAACGGCTATTGATCCGGCGGCCGTGAATAGCTTGTAGGCTATTTGTACGGTTGCCGGATATATAGTCACCGCGAGTATTTTATATACAATTATACACAGCCATGCATAAGCGAAAAATATACTAAAACACTAACACACAGTTAATAGAATTTAGAACATTTTTAAATTATAGAATTGTATCACTTGACAAAGTGGTATTTTTATAGACACAATGCACAGTTTAATTTTTCACAAAAAGGTTATAAGTTATTTATTATAACCTTTTTGTAAAAAAATTAAACTGTGCATTGTGTCTATAAAAATACCACTTTGTCATTGCCTATATTCGCCAAATATTTACCTATTTTACACTTTTTACTGGCACACTTTGCGAAAAATTTGCAATAAAGTAATTATTGAATATTTTACCATACGCTTGAATAGCGTTGCTATATAGGCCTTTTTAGCTGCAAACAATTTCAGTAAGACATGATTCGCTTTCATGCAGCATATATATGTTGACGTTCAGCGCTTATCGTGTATCTATTGCGATCTTTTCGTTTCAAAATAAACTACATAAAAATATTCACGACGTTGACACCCAGTCTAGCTGATTGTTATTTTAAAGGAAAAAAATAGCTGTCATTTTTGGACGTACACTCAGACTCATGCATGAAGCATCGAATTTAATGGCGATGTAAAACCCCTATATACAGTATATGATCCGAAGTAAGATCGCAGCCTAAGACGATTTTGGAACACTCTGCATGGCACTTGAAAGCAAGTTGGATAAACATCTTAGAGCCATTTGTGACGTTTTTGACGTACGGCGATTTTCGTATTGTCCAACTTGGACCACGTGTCATGCACTATGATTGCTTCTACCACTTCAGTGTGGGACTTGGCGAAGGTAATAATGAAAAGGCTTTGGGATTCAGGTCTACGGTAAAGCCAGCGACACACGAGCCGGGCATCCGGGGCGGGCATCTGGGCAGGACGCCCGGTTTTAGCGACACACGAGCCGTTTTGAGCGGACCCGGTCATCCGGCCAGGACATCTGGCTCGAGTGTCGTTGACACCCGACGAGACAAAGGAAAGCACTGCATTGCAATGCTTTTTGTGGCCGACAGCCGGGCAGACGGCTCGTGTGTCGCTAGACCCGGATGCCCGGGCAGCTCAGCATAAAATTTTATTTCGATTCACATATACTTATCAAATTGAACAGTGCGTTTTCGAGAGAAATTTGATTTGTTTGTAGGCCTACACTTTACATCTAGTTAGGTCGTCTAAAATTATGTTGTTCTCCGATTCTGTGTATACCCGTACTTCGTACGTAGGGGGCCTACTACTAAAGCTGCTTTCTGGGAGGATCGAGAACGTGTAAAAAGTTGATAGAATTGTATCGATCACACATTTGTCTCTCGGATATGAAAATCGCAAACTACAAAAATATTGCAATAAACAATTAAGCCAAGGAAAAAAACAGGAACGCATTTTGGTGTTATAGGTGACTTATGCGTCATTCCCTTACATATATGAGAAATGTAAAATAATTATTAAAACTTCTTTGTTGACGACGGCTGGTTTAACGACGACGAAGTAAAACGTTTGACCAAGACCATTGCTGCGCCACTAATGCACTGTGCCACGATGCGCGATTATTGTCACGGTGCAAGGTGATTGCGCAGGGCACTGCACGCCGCACTGCATAAACGGCGATTATACATAATGCCATTTTAAACAAATTTTTGGTTTTTCGGTCAAAAATATAAGGGACCCCAGTAGCTCACGTTAAGTGCGCGTTAGGGTTAGGAAGCCTTAGCCGTTTTCTATCGAATGCAAGTAAAATTGCAACGGCAGCACCCGCTAGCAGACGAAATATAATTTTCCGCGAAAGTTAATTCAATGTGGGTCAAAATCAGTGCCTAAATTTTTTGGGGGCCGACCGATAAGCTGTAAGTTTAAAGATTGGCCCTTTGTCGTCGTTGTCGTCTGTCTGTCTGTTACGGATGTACTGTGGCTAAACGGTGAGAGATAGGACCTAGGTTGCTAATAATCACTAATAAGAAGTGGCATACGCCCTTTCAGATGAAATAAAAATCATCGACTTTCGATGATCTTCAAGGTCAGTGACAACCAGTACGGTTGGCATCACCCTAGCGACAGCTGGAATTTTTGTTTTTTAATGGGCCAAAATTTATCCATTTTTCCAATGTCGAAAAAGTTGTAGTTAATTAATTTATGTTTTTATTTCCGTTTCTGTTTTACTGTGTAGGCTTAATTTAAGTTCTAGCTTTCAGTTGCGTTTTGTTGGATTTCGTTTCGTTTTCGTTTCGGGTTTTGTTTTGGAATACTTTTTTGTTTCAATTTTGTTTTCGTTTTCGTTGTCTTTTGTTCAGACGTAGTTATAACCAGAAACAAACACGTAGTACAAGCCGGTAAGCAAAGTGACTTGCGACTACTAATGATTACATGCAGTTTTGCGGAAAGACAAAAAACAGAGAGAGCGAACGCAGAGAGGCAGACACCCACAGACACGTTATCTGACAACAACAGTCGCTGATAGCATACAAGACAAGTGACATTGAGACACATTGAGTGAAATCAAAATTTGGTAAGACTTTGATCGAGAGCCAAAGTCTTAACTCAACGTGTTTGCGACTACAATAATTTATCCTAACTAAAATAGCCTACGTTATGTGGAACGAGGTATATACTGCCACTTATACCTGCTGCGTATATTAATGCTCGTCGGTTCAAATTTGTCAAGTCATGCACTGGGTGTCTCCAACAGCCGTTTCAGCCTTAAAATTTCACCATTTGAGCAACGTGACGTCATCGGTCAAGTAACCGTCGGTCACGTGACCGTTGGACTCGCCGTGTGTAGTTTCTTATACATGTAGGTGGTCCATTGTGACCATGCGTCTATCTTGCATATACCGGTAGTCATAAAGATATGGGACTTCAAAATTTTGGATTAACGACCTTGACTTTTTGGGGTCATATGACGTCATCGGGCACGTGACCATTGAACTCTGCATTATTTCCTGTCGGTGGTCAATGATGACCATGCGTTTATCTTGCATGATTGTGGAGATATAAGGCCTCGCAAATTTTGGGGTTACGCCTTGACTTTATGGGGTCACGTGACGTCGTCGGTCATGTGACCATTGGATTCAGCGTGGACACTTTTTATTGGTGGTCAATGACGACCATGCTTATATCTTGCACTGTTACGAAGACACGGGGCCTCAAAAATTTTGGGGTCGCGACCTTAACCTTTAGGTGTCACGTGATCATTGGACTCACAATGCATGGTTTCCTGTCAGTTGTCTATTGAAGCCGTCTTTCATCAAAATCAAACAAATATTGTAGCCGTAGGAGTGCTTATACAGACAGAGTGACAGAATGACAGTGTGACGCTAGTGATTTCATAATCCGATAATGCGATAGATTAATATAGTTTATATAATAATGAGAGTTATACGACCGCTGAAAACTCCGAAACGGCACGACGTATATACGGTGGCGAAATTTTGCACTGCAGACCCATGTCGAACTTGATCGTGAGGTTTGGTCAAATGTCGCAGAGCGGTCGTTCCTTTGGGAAAACATTTTACTTTTTAAAGGTTTTAACCCTATTTGCTGCGGCCTGCTGCGGTGCGTCGCGACGGCCTGCCACCAGTCTGCTAGCGAGACCTGGCCTGGCAGGCCTACTGTTTGTCCGGGCTGGACCATATCGGCAGGAGCTGCTGCTGCACTGGTGTGCACTGGTGTGCGGGCTGTACATGGACACCGATATCTGCAGAGCTAGATCCGTACTCCGCAGGAAAAGCCGAAAATCGAGGCCGCAGGCCGAAAAAGGCTCGAGATGAAGCCCGAAGGCCCTAAAATCAAGGAGACAGAGAGCGTAGTGATTTGTCTGCTTGTAAATCAATGTTATTTTAACAACACAAAAACACTTACTGTTTGAAGTGCCGCCATTTTCGCTAGTGCGTGCGCTGTGCTTTGAACATGCACTTTTTGTAGATCAATATGCTAAGTTACAGCAACCGTCGTTGCAAATTGCTGCTTTATGGTAGAGCAGAAATTTGCAACGACGCTCGCTGTAACTTATATGGTGTTTACACGATCGAGCAAACATCGAGAGTAGGAAGAGATTGAGTCTCCGGAAACACCATTAATCATTTTTGACAGGTCAAGGTCAAGGTCAAGGTCATGTGACATATCTAGGTCAAAGTCGAGGTCTGAGGCCATAAAGTATTTTTAACATATCTAGGTCAAAGTCAAGGTTAAGGTCAAGGTCAAAGTCAAGGTCAAGGTCAAAGGTCATCAAGTACATTTTTGACAAAGTTAGAGTCTGAGGACATAAAGCATATTTTTGTCATATCTAGGTCAAGGTCAAGGTCAAGGTCAAAGGCCAAGGTCATCGAATGCATTTGGTGGCAGATCAATGACTCACACCAGACCTAAGTATACTACAGTAGTCTATTATTAATGTCTAAATTAGGCCTTAGGTCTAAATTCAATCAAGAATACTTTTAGTATTAATTATTTTTTATTATTAGTCGTATTAATTCCGTATTAATCCCTAACACTTAATTTTCTACTCGCCGACATTAAACTCCCACCCTGTAGCGCGCGGCAAAGGACCAAAGGGCAGTCGTTCGTTTACGTTCACGCATGGAGGCAAAGTGCAACACGTTGCAGTATGCCATATGTTTGGTAATTTCTCTGCTGTTGAATTTATATATTTCTATCATTTCGTTCTCTACGTATGTCGTCGTTTCTCACGTTACCGCTA
>Ga0056128_1011252_pt1 | contig 11077 bp, 10 predicted proteins | sample WorMetLIZISLAND2_FD_71113 | JGI IMG/M metagenome (GOLD analysis project Ga0056128, IMG submission 71113) | Marine gutless worms symbiont microbial communities from Max Planck institute for Marine Microbiology, Germany - Olavius geniculatus... ... | reverse complement strand
ACTGATCGGTATCTCTGCTGTTTTTAAGAGCTCTGGTGTGATATCGTCTGGACCTGCGGCTCGGCCGTTTCGAAGTTTCCTGATCGCCTTCTGGACCTCCTCGAGGGTTGGTGCATCCTCACGTACATCGTCTGCAGAGACAGTGTTTACAGCAGAGACGTCAAGTTCTGGGCACTGAGTAGCAGGTGCATGATTCAGGATCTGTTGGTAGTGCTCACTCCAACGCTCAAGCACTTCATCCACAGAGGTACAGGGTGCCCCGTCGTTCTTGCTGATTGGCACTGTGCTTCCCTTAACACATTCACATCTTCCACGCATTTGCTTAATTGCCCGGTATGCTGGACGCAAGTCATTCCGCTGTAGGCCAGTCTCCGCCTCATCTGCCAGAGTGCTGTAGTGTGCCTCCAGGTCCGCTTTTGCCTTCGCCTTAAATACACCTTTGAGCCAACGGTGTTCTTCTAGCTGTCCAGCCAGTCCAGCCAGTGATTGAACCAAACAGACCGCTTCTTCTCCAGAACTTCAAGCGTGTCTGAAGTCAGCCACGGACGTCTCCCTGATATCTGCTTGGGTATAGTTGCTTCTACCGAGGACAAAATTGTTCGGTGAATTGATTGCCAAACATCTTCAACATCGTCTGGAAGCTCGTCAAGATCACCAAATGCGTTGCTGACGGCTATGTTGTAGCGGTCTGTCAGGCTGGAGTCGCTCTTCAGGGCAGCAACATCGAGACGCACCGACTTGGGCAACTTCGGAGCTCGGAAAGGGCGAAGTGAAATAGCTGCTATTACGAGTCGATGATCAGTGTTTGCGGCAGTTTCTGCACCTCGATAGACGCGCAGCGACATGTCAGCACATGATCGATCTCCTTGCGTGTGCACCGGTCATTGGATATCCACGTGTGACGGTGTATATTCTTTCTGGCGAACCAAGACCAAGACCCCAGAACGGCTTAAGACAATTCACTCAACTAGTGCAGAACTGATTCATGGCAGTAGTGTACAGTAGGCCTAAGATTACGTGGTCAACAGCGTAGTCGACAGAAAGATCTATCTCAACAGACGAAATAACGAGGAAACGGCTACTGGCCCACGTGGGTGGCGTAGTGCGCTAAGTACTAGACTTCCTTTCAGAGTGATTGAACCAAACAGACCGATCGAAACATCGATCGACGAGGATATATACCGATGGAATGCAACAGCCCAGGCCGTATCCACGGGGAGCGGTGCTACTCTGCCTCAGGCAAACAGACGCCGGAGTACCGCGCGTAACTGTGTGGGCGACGGACGGACGGCGCAATTTATCAGTTTTTCATATGCAATCAATCGTCGACGTAGCGACTTCCCGACCACTTCCGGTGCTCGCGCTTGTTTGTCGCGCCAATCTGACAGCTTCCCTACGTTCGCAAACTGACCAAACTTCTTACCGCCTCATCAAATACTTGTCAAATACTGCTCGTGCAAATATCACAGGCTGCGCGGCACTGTTGTAAGGGTGACCAACCATTTCAATGGGAGAACCCAAAATTTGACCCCCGTATATCCTAAACCCCTTAATTTTTCCAAACCAAAATTTGCACATATGATTACGTCCGGCATATCTCCTGATGTGCAAAATTTGGTGAAAATCCGTTCATGGGGGGCTTCCCCACGAATAGGTGAAATATAACGCTTGCGTGACTTTTTGTACCTTCCTTTCCCTTTTTTTCTTGCCGTCCTCTACAAGAAAAACGACTGAATTGATTTTAACGCACGATGGCTCATATGACGCGGTTTCGTGCAAGGAAGTGCATTTTGGGGGTTACAAAATGTAAATTCAACATTTTAACCTATATTTTCACAAAAATATGAAAAACTACAATGGCGCTTATGGAGAAAATTAGACAATGCTTTAAACCATCATAACTCCGGCTATGTATAAGAGAGAGTCGAATTTTTGGTTCTATGTATGGTTTTCGGGTCGGCCAATTTAACGGTGTCACTTATATTTACCCCTGATTGACCCCGTTGCCATGGCAACGAAATTTGAGACAAAATGAGCCATAACTCGGCCCCCTTACAAGATAATTGCGCGCTGTTTGCACCTACCCCCTATTTTCTGCCCCGGGCTATCCGAATCCGATGGTGTCACTGAAATTTCTCCCCTGCCGACCCCCGTTGCTATGGCAACGAATTTTGGGACAAAATTGAGTATTTATTTGTGGGTTGTCTGATCTCAGGCTCTGTTTCTTGACTTTTAGCAGCACTTGCTCTATTTTTCATTTGAGAAACATTTAGCATCTGTGCTTATGGCATGTTAGTTTGTGCGCTAATATCAGCTTTGTTGTCCGGTGTATAACCACCACAGGGTAAGCCTGGATATAGCACATCGCGGCTGCTGAAAGAGCCTTGGCAGCTGATGGCGCTAATGGCCACATTTGCAGCACTCAGCGAAGGCCTACCTAGAACAAATGTAATAATTATTGTTCTCTTAGCTAAAACAGCCTATAGGATAAGTTAGCCCAATGAAAGCTCATCACAAATATTTTAATATTTTCAACAACTCCATGGAATAATTCGCCAAGCAACACCAAACAAGACACAATGAGAACAAATTAAACTAGGACTGCAAAGCGACACCGTTTTCACACTGAACGTAATGTATCAAAATAGTGCCATTGAAAGAAAAAAAACGTTTTTTTCGCAGGTTTTATTCTATAACGAGTTCACAACAAAACCACGAATTCTGAACTTGAAACTCAGATAATATTCATTACCAGTGATCGTTCTACACAAAATACAGCTGTGCGAGTACACTCTGAAATACTGAGACAAGCATAGCCAGGATCCACAGGTAAAGGCAGGCAATAAAACGAATGAGGTGTAAGGATAGGCATCCCCTCCCCAAGAGGAAAGGGGTCTGGGCCCCTCTCCATTTTTTAGGGAGGGGGCCCAGACCCCTTCCCAGATAATGTGTCAGGTCTTATGTGCAAATGGTATGTTCGGGTGCATTTTTTATTTTAAGGAAAATTAACTTAAAGTCAGACACTAGATGACTCATTAATGGTTTCCTAGACTAGTGGGCACGTGCCCCAGTTCCCCACCCCTTTCATCCCTCTTATGGCTACACCAGTGTATACTGACTGTTCTTCTCATAACGTGGATACACACCCCCACCACATGACATAATCACATTAAGTTCATCTTAGCAGAAACAGGTGGCAGCAGCAATCAAGCGTACAACGAATGAATCAATAAACTAAAGCAAAATGATATCACTGCTGACTACTTATAACAAATTCACCGTATTTCAACACTGTTTTCACCTGTTATAATGCTCAGGTTATAAAGAAATGAAGATGAGAATCAAAAAGTGGCAACCAGACATGAGATTGGCCAGTGGCGACGATCCGAGAAGCAGTGACGAGGAGGTGATCGCTTACTCTCCCACAATAAAAAAATACAGTGAGTCTTATGTCAATTTGCCTCTAATGAAATTTTGCCCTCTTTCCCACTAATACACCACTGAGAATAGTGCATTTGCATACTGTTTGTTAGCATTTTGGCTGAATGTTAGCATATACCTGATTTGCAATTCGAGATAGTTTCATTTCGGCAACCAAAAAATCGGGCCAAACAGAAAATTAGTGGAAACTCGGAATTAATCAGAAATTATCCAGGAAGCAACAAATCAAATAGCTTAATAACAGATACTGTGCATGTATCAACCACCGACGAATCGTCTTTAAAACATTTCATACAGACATGTGCAGCACAAGCCTCAGATTTGTAGATGTCAAGTCATAACACACAATATCGACTGTCAACACTAGGAATTAAATTATGCGACTATAACAGGCGACAGGTGACAACTGTGCACACCATACTCAAGTAGCTTTGGGGCAGAGGAAAGATTTTATGGGTGCAATTGCCCCATCTGAAATCTCCCTCAAAATTTTAGACTGTCTGAAAATTGTCGAAATTTTTTTCCTGTTGAAAAATTTTTGCTACCAGTTCCAAATTTAGGTTGAAACATCCCCATTTTGTGGGAAATTTAAAGGCTCAACTGAGATTTTGAACACACAAGATCACCTTTGTTGAAAATTTGCAGGTTGCCGTCGGAAAACTCCAACTTCCTGCCCTGCCTAGTTTTTTAAAATGCAGGATGCCACTGGCGGTCACTGCAGTGACTTTCACAGGGGCAAGCAATCCACAAGTCATTGACAACTACATGATCCATTGATAGTACAAGTCAGTAATTGTACCAATGCTTCAGATAAACTTCCCTCTCCCACCATAGTCTCAAGCTCACAAAGCATCTTATTACACGAAGCTACCACATCCTACATCGCTTGCGTGTCCGACTTCTTACTCTTGCTGCTTTTGTGCTTCTTCGAGGACTTTTTGTGCTTCTTGTGCTTCTTGGACCTGTCTGCCTTGTCCGAGTGACTTGACGTGCGATGGCGAGAGTGGTGCTTGTGACGCAAATGCTTCTTCCTGTCACCGCTGGTCGACTCCTTGCGAGATGATCTGTGGTGGTGACGGTGTTCGGTCTCGATGGTAGGCATATCAGTCTCATCATAGTCCGGTTCGAACTGATCCTCGTCCAGAACGGACTCTCGTCGTTCACTAATCGCCGATTGGTAGCTCATCTGTTCACCGCCGTCGGCGTGGGCTACGGCACTTCGGTCCTCCTCTGTCACTGTGATCAGCAGCTGCCCATTGGAACTGGGAACATCAATGGACGGTCGATGCTTGCCCCACACAGACCCAGTGTGGCGATGATGCCATTTTGACGAGTCCTTGGACTTAGCGTGCACCACCGTACGGACATCACTCCCAGTGGACAACGCTTGCATCTCGGTCGACTGACTCGACTCTGAACCGATCTTGAGCACACTCGACTTGACTGGCGGCGGTGACTTCACGACTGAAGAGACGATCGAAGGCTGGCGGGGCTTCTGACGCAGAGCCTGATCTGCGCTCTCCAACACAGATCTGCACCAAACACATCAACATCATTGCAAATGATCATTCAGGGCCGGAAAAAACTAGATTTTTGAAATTTGCAAAATTATTTAGTTTTCTAGATTGGCGTACTAAGATGGCACAATTTTAAGACCCAGGAAGAGCATTCTCAACACCATTCTTTATGCTGCATCACTTTTGTTGAATGAATGATATGACGTTGAAAGTTAAGAATCGCAATTAAAATATGTTGAGTTAATTTCCAACCATTGGATTCTAATAAAAGATGAAGACAGCACATTAATACTGCAAGTTTACACACTCAAATTAAGCATTAAATATTTTAATGGTATGCAGCATCTCTAAAATGTGTTGCTGCAAATAACGAATCACATTAGATGCAGACTGCACTTTTGTTCAACTTTAGCTACTGCACAATGCCAAACGTCAGCTTATTTTGCAAAGCAACACACTGATTGAGACATTTCAATCTGGCCAAATTATGAATTAAGCTGATACAAAGTTGGCCCTTTTTACACGACAATTCACACATTTTACTGATATCACTTCAATTACAACATAATGTAATTGTTCTATCATTACAACTAAAGCAACATTTAAATAATGCAGAATAAAAGCCGATAAGCATCACAGCAAATTCAGCACACACATCACTGCTTGTTGTGAAGCGGACTGCTGACCCACAATTACCAGTGACTCTTGTAAGGACGATCCACAAAAAATCGTACTTAATCCCAAAATCAGTTAATTATTCAGTCTGTTAACGTAAGGTACAGTGGCTTCTATTTCGATGCAGAATAACAAAATAACAATGTCCTTTCTTACACCACAAATATAATGTCACTTAATCCGAACAGCAGCAATGTAGCGTATGTACAAACTGACCTTGGTAGAGTTGTTTTAGCAGCAGCAACCCGTCTGTCTTGGTCCCTAGACCAGGTTCTATACAGCGGAGTTTCCAAAATATCAGCCACTTCACGTTCCCACTTTGACTTCTCCGGAACACTTGCTACTAACAGTGGCTTCACCTCAGCAATGTTCTTTGTAGAGACCTCCGTCTTCTCAAAGGCCGTGATGAACTGTGGCGCTGTCTGCTCCGGCTGAATAGACTCCGGCTTGGAATCAGCCTCGTGGACTTTGTCAATGACTGGAGAAAGTATTTCTGGCTCATCATTTGTCTGCAGCTCAGCTTCAGTTGTTGGTTCTTCAGTGGTTTCTTCAATGACAGCCTCTGTTGTTTCAACAACAGCTTCCGCCACTGGTGATGTTACCAGAAGAGCTTGTGGTACTGGCACTTCGTCTTCTTGTGGTGCATCAACCTGTTCTTCCACAGGTTCCGCAGGAAGAGCAGCAGCTTTCTTTCTAGCCGAGACGGTCTCAGCGTCTTCCACTTTCAACTGACTGGCTTCTCGAGAGTTGCTTGGAATATGCTTCCGGTCAGCTGGAGGTTCAGAGATCACTTTTTTGATCTGAGAAGTATCACCGACAGGCTGCCAAATTTTGGGAACTATTTCAAAATCCATGAGTGCTGCCACTTTTTTCTGTTGTTTCACAGGATGAATATCCATCAACCTCACAACATCCATGCCCGATGTTCGTTCGACATTATCTCTATATGACAGCTGCTGATGTTCGACTAAGGGCTGGATAGATTCTGTCTGCTTCGAAGCAACGGGTTCCGTTTGCGTCACAGCAATGTCCTCAGACTTATGTAATTTGTGCACACTATCACCTGGTTTGCCCAGCCAGACTTTCTTCACAATTTTCTCCTTAGCATTACTTGCCTCCACCGATTTTGCAGGTTTGCCATCTTTAATTTTTCCTCCATGGTGGCTCTTGCTGCTTCTGGAATCTGGCTTAATTTTGTGTCTTGAAGGATGGCTTGTAGAACTTGTCTTCAGCGGCCTGCTGCCCTTGTCGGTAGATGCGTGATGCCTGGAGCTGGCATCTCTGGATCTAGACCTGCGAGATGTCTCCCGTCTGCGTAGATCATGTTCTCTGACTTCCAGTGGTGACAAGCTTCGCTTTCTCTTATGACCGGGGCCAGGCGACCGAGATCTGGACCTCTTTGCTAAGCGTCGTGGTGGTGAACGTGTCCGAGGCAAGAGTGGGTTGAAGCCAGGATAACCCATACGTTCATACCACTCGCCCAATGATTTCACGTAAAGCTCACTTAAACTGCCAAGTGCAGGGTCAAATGTGGGCCTCAGCTTGTCTGGCGGAGGCACAAAGGGAGCAAGTGCAGTAGAGCTAGATGGAAAAGGATACAAAGGCTGAGGAGGCGGAAGCTGCCTGGCATACTGGCCACTGGGAGACCATTCCCGTGCCGTACGATGCAACCTTAATGTTGGAGATTCTTTCCTGGAATACTGTGCACCGGGCGGAGGCAGCAGGTGTGGAGGACTGCGTAGATGAACGTCACGAGATGGCGAGGAACGTTGTCTACGATGTGGAGAACGAGTCCTCGACCTTGAGCGTGACCTTGACACCGGTCGTTTCACATACTCACGAGCTGGCGGTGGTGCTGGACTGCGGGAGTGTGGTCGTGGTTGTCTTGGCGGCGGTGAAGCACCACGCTGCCCCAACGGCGTCAGTGAATGAGAACGCTGTCTCTTCACAGACCTCGACCTCGACCGGGAAAACCGCTTCAATGGTGGTGACCTTGATCGCCGTGGTGACCTTGGAGATCGACCTGGTACTGGCAAGCAACCGGGCGACGGGCTTCTGGCAGTGTTAGATGGCATCCGATGTGGTGGCGGTGTATAGCTGCGACGCGGGGACATCGCGCGGTGGGGAGTTGCACTTCGTCTTGTCTTTCCAGGTGATCGAGATGCTGCTGGGAAACTCTTGGTAGGTGGGGTTGGGGACCGAGAAAATCGACGTCGACCCACAGGTTCTGGTGATTGTGAACGTGGTATAGTCGGAGGGGATCTGGCTGGACTTTGGCGTCGTCCGACGGGCGAGCGTGAGCTACCTCTCTGTGGTGCCGGGGATCTAAGTAGACCTTGGCGCCGTGGAGGTGACCGAGAGCCAGGTCTGTCTCTCTGCTGCAGTGGGGATTGAGGTGGACTTCGCCGGCGTCGTCTGACAGGTGAGCGTGAGTTGGTTCGACTTCTCTGTGGCAGTGCGGCGGGCGATCGTGAGTAACATCTCTGCTGAGTAATAGTCGGTGAATGTGGTGGCGAAAGACTGTGACGAGGTATTGAAGGTGGATACGGAGACACGCTGCGATGTTTGTACGATGCCGGTGATGCTTGGCCTGCTGACGGAGAAACAGAGCGTGATCGACGTCGTGGTGGCGGCGGAGTAGCAGAGCGCTTCGGCACCGAACTGCAACAGAAACAATTACATCAGCTAATTAACACAAACACTGGTTAACTCAGCCTGGCCATCCCTCCATGGCTAAGTGCAATGAGTACCAGTGAAAGCTGGCACATAAACGGGCACACTAGGCGATGCACTGGCCCTATATCCGTGGTCTTGCAGTGTAAAACTGGTGTCTGGCTGAGGGCTAAGTAAACGAAGATCAGCACCGTCCAATGGGCCTTAAGGCTCGGGAATGACTTTTATGTTTTTTAATTAACACACACAGCACATTTCTAGAGCAAAATTTCCGCAAAAATCAGATCAGCTAGTACTTTTGGCAATTTGAAATCCAGGCTTAAAACTGAACTGCGGACCAAGTCTAGTACGTTTCTCATTCACAATAACAATGTGACAACGGTGCTATATCAAACTAAATCGCACTACATCAACACGACCTGACTACTTGCCTACTGTCTCCAGTGCTGTGAATATTTTTACATCCATCAACATACAGCGATGCTGTTCCCAATGTTGTGGTTACTGATGTCATGCATTGTCTTGTACAAAATTAGACATATTAATATAACAGTATAGCAACGAAGTGCACAAAAAAACTGTGCCACTAAACATTAATTAATACTACACAAAAATAGATAACAGCAAACATATTTTCTTCCCATTTTCTTTCTCTGTCAATTACCTAACTGCTGTTAGACAATTCCCTGAACTGTTTGTGACTGCTGCAAAAATTTCGATAATTTCAAGGTTTTCAAAGTGACTCACATTAATGACCAGCATTATTGGTATCAATGGTATTGCTGCTGCAATGCTCAGATCCACAAAAAATACAGTACTTCTCACCTTGGCGATCGTGGTCTTGATCTTGACCTTGAGTTGGATCTTGAGTGTGAAAAAGTGAGTAGCTTTGGCGGATATTTCTTGTTCCGGTCCATCAGTGATTTAGCAAACTCATCTAGCATATCCACCTCTTTTCTACAAGCACAAAATACTATCTCTCAGCACATTACAGACCAACAGAATTATGCAAATACAACTAACAGTTAAAACAAAACAAAAAAATACCTAAATATTTCCAAGCCAGTGGCCTAAATCACCGTCCAATGCAAGTAAAACTTAACATAAAAAATTGCAGGAAAATTTCGTGGAGGCATTGAGTCATGCAGTAAGAATGTTGTTAGATCTTAGAGGCAGCCCAGATTCTTTTGCAGATAATTTTCTGGGAATAGCATTATGAGACAGTGCATAAACGATATTCAATATTCAGTGTATCTCAGCATGGTGAAAACAGATTTTGATAATTTTACAAAGGGAGAAAAGTGGTACAAGGATACTAAACTCAAGATTTTGAATGCAATCCAGTTAAAGAACTGGATCTATCTGAATCCACGACTTGTTTGAAAACAATTTGATGAATTTTCTAAAACAGAAATTGCTACAAACACCCAAAACTAAAACAGTGCTTGGCAGAGACTTGATCTCAAGCATTCTAACAAACACAACTTGACTGATTTATAGATGGAGTAAAACAGGGTTCCTATGAACAGAATGCGGATAATTACCTGCGTTCCCAACCTCGTTCCTGACTGAGCAGGCGCTGTTTCTCCCGATAGAATTCTTCCTCGGAGAGCAAACCGCTGGGACCGGGTGGTGGTGGTAATGGCAGCTGCAGGGACAGCAATGGCGTGGCCAAAGCAGCCGGTGGCGGTGGTCGAAGTATCACATCCACCGGTAGATGATGTCTTGGCACTGCTTCATCTGAACATACATAATCACACACACACAGATACACACACATATACAGGGTGGGCCATAAAAAACGTGGCACTTTACTTTTGTCCTATCTTTGCCAATTAATGACCAATTTTCAAAATTCTTTGACACACTCTGCGCACAATTTGCAATAATGTGATTATTATATATCCCACCATAACGTAAATGTGTCTCTACACTACCTTGTAAAACATGACTGAAATATGCATGTACAACGATAATAAACATTTTGGTAAAATTGAAAAAACACTTCAGATCAACATTGCGGTGAATGATCTGTATAACATTAGACTGTGTGGATTTAACACAGTCTAGTGTCATATGGATCATTCACCGCAATGTTGGTCTGAAGTGTTGTTTTTCATTTACTTGAATGTTTGTTATTATCGTTAAGTTTTCGTAAATTTATGTTTCACAAGGTAGTGGTGTGGCGAGATAAGTAACAATCACATTATTGCAATTTGTCCACAGAGTGTGCCAGTAAAAAAATTTTTAAAATCAGTCAATAATTGGTGAAGATATGGACAAAAGTAAAGTGCCAAGTTTTTTTAATGACCCACAATGTATACTGTACAAAAACAAGACAAAATTCAACAGCTAACGGAAATGCACAGTGTATTCAACACCCAAACAACAATGTCTTAATCAGCCATTTAAACTCTTCAGTATGTCTTTTAAAGATAAACTGGATGCCTTAGTTGGTGGCATGACGTAGTTGGTAATGCGTTTCGGCTGAAACGAAGTTACTCTATGCCGGGCCCGGTTAGTACTGCAATGGGTGACTGCCTGCCGGCAGGTAAACCATTTCGGTGTGAAGCCTGCCAGCTAGGTCAACTCAGCCTTCAACCCTCCGTGGGATGGTAAAATAAGTAGTAACTCATTTACATGAGTTACGAAAGGTGGGGACCTTGGTACAGCTGACTGGGGTTGCCTAGCCGGCCGCTGCGCCAGCCTGTGTCTGCAGGCTGCACACGGTGGCCGTGCAGCAGGCGGCTCTGGTTAGTAACGAAAGCGCA
>Ga0056128_1011251_pt1 | contig 11077 bp, 9 predicted proteins | sample WorMetLIZISLAND2_FD_71113 | JGI IMG/M metagenome (GOLD analysis project Ga0056128, IMG submission 71113) | Marine gutless worms symbiont microbial communities from Max Planck institute for Marine Microbiology, Germany - Olavius geniculatus... ... | reverse complement strand
GTTCAAGGTCATTCAAGGTCATTGAATTGGGCGCCAATCGAGAGCCAGTGTACGACTTCCTATTAGTGATTAATAGTAACCTTGGCCCTATCTCGCACCGTTACTGAGTTACAGCGACTTATTGGCCAAAAATCGCAAATTTTGCCCACCCCCTCTCATTTAGCGCCCTCGCTCGGGGTGACCCCCTTCGAATTTATGAAAAAGCTTTACGGTTCCTGAAACTAGAGTCTTCCAAGCAGCCGACGTGAAGATTTGGTGGTCCTAGCTTGCACCGTTTTTGACTGATCAACCCGTGTGACGGACAGACGGACGGACGGACAGACAGACAGACAGAATTGCAATGGCTAAGACGCGCTGAAAGCAGTAGCTGCTTTCGCGCGTAAAAATGCTGAGACAAACATACACAGTTTCAATTTTTCTGGCTAGTTACGCGGTAATTCAAGACCAGTTGAGTCAACAGTCAAAACGGATAAAAGTCAGCATAGTCTCAATTTCATTGTACAAAGCACATTTGTTATTAGTAACTACAAGCTAAGATGTCGAGGCCAAAATCAAAGCCACGATTTTTTGCCCTTGAGCAGTCCTCCAAGTCGAAGACTGTCATCGAAAATCCTATCCTCTGCATGGTAAGGCAGAATAATGTCCCAATTCTTTGACTGAAAATCATATCAAATGGAAAAATTTTCTCGCTTGCTTGTTACGCTATCGTTCCACCAGAAGTGTTTCGAAAATGCATCGAATTTATTTTCGGCCGAGATCAAGCCCATTTCCCACCCGACTTTTGACACTTTTTCGCCTACGGTGCCTCGACCTTCGCCCCGCCCTCTATCGGCGACACATCGAAGCTACAGAAAAGTGACAAGATAAAGGTGTGTGTGTGTGTGTGTGTGTCTGTAACCGTTCTGGTGACGATGTTGTCATAATTGACAACTGCTAACGAAGATAACCACCTTATACAAGTTTCACAGAATCCTCCATAAAATAAGATGTCTATTACATTATCAAGGTAGATTTTAGCAAAATACGCCACTTACCCGCCTTCCTGAGTACAGACTTGACGGTGACTGCCGTACCAAAGCGGTTCCTCGCAAAGCATTGATAGAAGCCTTCGTCGTCGTCCGACGGGTTTTTGATGATAAATGATCCGCCCTGGTCAAGCAGTCGCTGGTACTTGGGCAACGTCAGGTCCAGCGGCTGACCATTCTTCTTCCACGTGTACCTGTAAGTATAATATAATCTAAATATTGAAATAAGTGAGCATCGGTAATCGAGTAAACAAATATACCAAAGTAACTTGGCAAAAGGTGGAATCGCTGTGACAAGTCTCAGACAATTTCTCGTCTGTATTCGCCCCGGGTGGCAGCATAAAACTAAGGATTGGCCTGTATTTTGCCAGGGGGTTCATCTCCCCATCTCCTAGATTGGCTCGGTAACCAACAATAGACAATGGGGTGCGGCTGACGATCAATGATAAACCAGACAAAACGAAGGCTAAAGGTAAAACGCGTTCGCGCTTGCACAATTGCGTTATTTTAGCTAGTGCTGCTTTATAAAATCGTCTTAGAATTTTTTGCTGGACAAGACGAATTAGCCATCGGCGGTCGGCGGCCTGTAAACAATTTTCCGGGTTTATATTTTATATCCACTTCATATCTTTTAGCCGTGCGATATTCTGCTAAAATGTTGTTAAAATATTTTGGGGAAAATGTTTTGCACGTTGTTGCATGTAAAACAACACACAAAACGTGTGCAAGATAAATAGTTGCAGATCCGTAAAGAGCGGGGGGTAGGGAGGTTAGTTACCCCGGGCCCGCGACGTTTGGGGCCCCGTTGTCGCTCAAAAATATAAAGTAAGCTTACACTGGAGAGCGCCATTCAAAAACATTTTTAAAAATTCATCCCGAACGGGCCCTGCGAGAATGTTTCTCCGGACGCCGCTGTGGCTCTCGACGGGCCAGATAAGTTGAAAATGTTTTTAAAATTTACATTACACGCTGGAGCTTGTCTACCGACCGCAGCATGAGCCTATAGTACAGCACGCTGACCCCATGGGGTGTAGGTCAAATAAAGTGACCAAGCGACAAGCGCTGATTTCGGTTTTCCAAACAAACGCACAAACTGAACATAATTCAATTAAAGCAGCTTTCTCTGGTTAAGACCGACGACGCGGATTTAACTGCAGGTTTACATCAATACATCATCATATATGCAAAGTCTACATGAGCAGGAGTTATAGGGTGTTTATACATCAAGTCTGTCACCGGGTTAGGTACACGAGTGTCACCGGACACCGTGTGTCACTAATTTACTGCAAATTATTGATTATTATCGAGGCGTAGTCTATAACATACCGAGTGGTGCAGCCAGCATAGAACAAATACAGCAAAAAGCTGTTTCCCAGACTTCGAAAGGCAGTCCACTTTTCCAAAAAAATGCAAATGCTAAATTTTGGAGATAAAAAGGGCAACTGCGTAGCTTCACATTTATATCTCGGCGAAACCGATCGGCGATCGGATAATCTGTGCCCTCTTGAAAGGCTGTGCCAGGGATGTGGTCTCGGTCGAGACGTCTCGGTCTCGAGACGGTCTCGAAAAGTACTAACGTCTCGTGTCGGTTTCGTCTGGGTCTCAGACCGATGCGTCTCGGGTCTCGTCTCGGTCTCAGAGCAATATGTCTCGGTCTCGGCCCAGTAGGTCTCGGGCCATTGCGTCTCGTCGAGACGTTTTGTGCAGGCGGGCGCCGTGCCGTTAGAACCAGCATGACATTTGTGGCTTAGACATACAGTTTTCTACTTATTTATCATAAAGCAGAATTATGTCGTGTCAGTCTTTCTCGTCATAAAAAAACTTAGTCGAAATGAAGATAAAGTGTATGATGTCAGAATGAATACTATCAGCCAAATGTAGACGATGTATAATGCTATAGGCTACGTAGTGTATAAATTTCAGTTGCTTGCAAATTGCGATAAACATAATGGTTCGTGTCTACAGCACTGCAGTTACAATTCTTCATGATGCAAGCCAGTGGCGTATTTAGGGGGAGGGCCACGGTGCGATGCCCCCCTTTGGTCCGACCATAAAAATTTTTACTGGCGACTTTATATGAAAAGGTGCGTTTTTGCCATTTTCCAGCAAGAATTGCAAAATTCAACAATGTTTGATGGTCTATTGCGTTTCCAAATTTCAGAAAAATGGGCGAATTTGCGGTTTCCATTGAACATTTAGAAGCAAAAAGTGTTTCAGCTCTTCGCCCCCCTGACCTCCCGACCAGGGGCTCTGCCCCTGGACCCCGCTGGGGGCTCCGCCCCCAGACCCTCGTTATAGGCTCGCGCTCCGCGCGCTCGCCATGCCCCCCTTTGCCAAATCCTAAACATGCCACTGGTGCAAGCCGTTAATTATTCAGTGAGAATTGTCGAAATAAATTGCAGAAACCCACAATATCACAAATAAAAAGCGCTTACCATGGTGCGAGTTAATTAATCCGTATAATTTCTTTCATTGTCAATGTGTTTTACCATACGTTACGGAAAACGTCTCGGCGAGAGTGCGAGACGTTGAAGCTCCCGAGACTCTCGAAAGTCTCGGGAGCTTCAAGGTCTCGGCCAGTGTCTCGGAAGCTGCAACGTCTCGTCTCGGTCTCATCTCGGTCTCGGCTCAGAAGGTCTCGTGCACATCCCTGGGCTGTGCGCCAAAACTTCTCGGCCAGCGACGCCTTTCCAGATTCCCAAATTAAAAATTTGGACAGCTGGATATCCAACACATTCCCACCCAACATTAGTATTTTCTTATGCTGTGCTCACTCGATCTTAAGAGCCTATTGAAGAATGAAAATTTCTCTGGCTGGCTACGCCTTTTCTATAGAGATCGGCTATCGACCACCAGTCAAACATGAGGAACGACGTAATCCATTAAAGCTGACGACAAACGCGTGGCCTAAGTACCCGAATGGATGAAAGACGTAAACAATGCATCTAGAATTCCCATGTACAAAGATGGATAAAAGATGGACACGACCTTCTATCGTAATTTCGTAAACGTTATTAACATTTATTAAACGTTTACACACGGTTAAGGTTTGCATCAGCTCGACTGCGAATATCAACAGAACAGCAAAGTTTCGCTTTTTACGGACATTCGCCGTGCAAAACTGTCCGCCATCTGCTCTACATAAAAACAGCATATTGCTGAACAACACGTTCAAAAGAAAGTAGGCCTGAACACTATCTTTTTGGACACACATGTCCTTGCCGAAGGTTTTTGGTTATGTTCGCGCCCTATAAATGATTTGAAGCTCTGGCGTACTGACGTAATAACTCAAACAGCAATACGTCTGCGTAAAAAGTAGTACTGGCAATCACATTAGCTAATAGTTTTATATAGGCCTAATTAAATAATTAAAATATTATGCCATACAGCTAACACCAGCATAGGTGTATATTAAACTATACACGACATTAATTAAACGTTTCTAATAAAATTAAAAGCAGTTGCATTTTAAACGGCGTTTTTAGTTTAAAAGGGCGCCTCTCTAGCAAATGTGAGAGCAGCATCTGTTCTGGCGGTGTCAGTGGACGTCTGAAGGCGCCCGAGTGCATCATTATCGTCAGCAGCAGCAGCCAGGCCCGTCGAGAGCCACAGCGGGGCCCGGGAAAACATTCTCGCGGGGCCCCTCTCGGGAAATTGTTTTTTTTTAATTTTTTTTCTTTTCAAAATGCTGTATTCTGGTGTATTTTTGTATTTCCGAGCGACAGCGGGGCCCCCAAACGTCGCGGGGCCCAGGGTAGCTTACCCCCTTTACCCCACCCTCTCGACGGGCTTGGCAGCAGCAGCAGCAGCAGCCGCGACAGCTTCACCACCAGCTGTTGGACTCATACATCGTCCGTGACATGCGCACTGTACAGTCGGCCGGTATCTACTATCTAGAGCTTAGGGAGTGGGAGTTTAGACGCCAAATGTAATGCCATGCATGACTCGCTGTTCGGAGAAATTCACCAGTTGCATTTGCACACTATAAGATTTTCTCACGAACAGATCGCCCCAATAGTGTGCTTGCTAAGCTGCGCTTCGTTATATATTTGAAAAGAAAAAAAAAACGTTTAACAGGCCTACCTGTGGCATGTCATATATTATTCACCGTACACCAAACAGTAGGCCTACGTTTATATTGCACTCATTGTAAATAATAAAACACGTCAAAAAATATTATTAAATTTTTCGTTGTCACAATAAAGTTCACGCTGTATTTCAGCTTCTGAGAAACTTTGTTTCTGGTTCAATAAGTTCAGTTGAGTTCAGTAATCAGTGTGACGTTTTATGTTTGCCCAATTCTAATAGTAAATAGCTATCACGAACGTGCTGGATCACACCATAGACTGCAAAATAGTTCACACTTCCCAACTCTAGTCTCTAGCTTTCAAACGAAAACTTCACGCCCCGCCTACGGTGCCCTGTACAAAGCAGCGGTGTGACAGACAGACACAGGCAGACGGACAGACAGACGGACAAGAAGAAAGACACGGCATCTGTAACCAGGAAGTTGGTGGAATGAATCATATCCTCCATAACATTACCCAGAACTAGAATAAAAACCATCGTACATACATCCAGGCACTGCGCTGACTGGGTCACCAGCTGCCACACCCAGTCCCATCACTTCGCGTTCTCATCCAGTGACAAAGCCGTTACATCTGTTACGTCAAGTTGACAGCCGCCGGACATCCGGCGATTGCCCGTAAACGCCCCTCAGGGCCTGGTCTCATCACGGATAATTATGAAACCAACGCGACCTCTGCGCTCGAGAAGATAGATAAAAGATTTTCCGCTATGATTAGTTTAGTTCGCCTGTACGTTTCTTGTCACTTTTAGTCGGAAATATCCGCAACACACACTACTTCCGGCTGAGTGTTTTCGTTTTATCTTTATCTTTAAATTATTCTATTCAGCATCCCATTTAGGCTAAAGTTGTAGATATTTACCGCCGAGTCGTGAGTAGTGGGACAGACTGCTGCAAATTTCTCACAGAGAAGATTACGCGTGTAGTCAAAATGTCACTTTTGTCCTAATTTTTTTTACAAAACGGGATTTTCAGCCGCCAAGTTTTGCACTTTTGGACAAAATGTTTTCGACTAGTAGAAAATTTTCTGACAATTTACCGACATCCCAAAATTTAGGGGGTTGGCAATTGTCCTTTTTTCCCACTGGTGTAGACATAGGGAAACGTGCCCCCATCCTTGAAGTTTACTCAGCCAGTAGTGACAGGCTGACAGCTCGTCAAAAAAGTGATAAAAATGCTCTAAAACACTTAATTTTCATCAAAAAAGTTCTTTAAAATCATTCCCAGACCCCTTTTCCGGAGGAGAGGGCGCCCCACTCAAGTATACCCCTCTACGTTCAGATCCTGGCTACGTCACTGCTTCTCCCTGCTACTGCTGCACTGTGTGAACAATGATACTTAACACTGCTAAAACACTGCAAGAAAAAATGTAATGAAGTGTATAATTATACTGACACTGCTTCGGACTCCCGGTTGGCGAGACAGGCCATGAGCACGTCCTCGCCATTTTTGTAGGCCTTCTCGCGCGCCGCGTTAGTGTCCGGCTGACGAATTATATGAGGTGGCGTATCAGCTGCGACGTCACCGACAGACACACCGCAAACGGTTTAATAATCGTTGATGTTTATCATCAGCATCTTATTTTTTTCTTCTTTTTCTTTTCCTGAAAGACCTACTCAACTTACGCAAGAAATACATGCAGTGCAGCAGAAAAAATCAAAGTTTCAAAACAAAACCGTGGTCTTCCTGAAATGAAATATTCAGACATAAAAGTTGGTAAAACTGGATTAAACAAAAACGAATATAAAATATAGAAACGTGTGCAAAGAAGCTACTGCTACATAACAGCTAACTAACTTAAGACATCGGTCCAGTACCGACAAATTATGCAGACGTCCGCTTAGACGTGCGCAGCTCAACCTTAAACCTAACCGCCTTTAACTCTGACCTTTGACACCTTGAACTGAAAACTGACACATCAGCTACCCTACCCTGACAAACGTTTAAGCCAATTCTGGTTTTTCAGTATAAGTTTTTTTTTCGTTTTACAAAACACTTCGACGTCCGAAAGTCGGACGGCTATTCACTGAGGCTGCACGTCCGACAGTCAGACAGTTTTAAGGTTAGAAGCCAGTACGGGAGAGACGGACGGACAAACAGACGGACGGACGGACGTGCAAGACTTGTACTGCGGCCTATGATGACGACTGCGTAATAGGTCAACGCGGCGTATCAAAAGATCCGTGCAGAAGTCAGCGTCTGTCTAAGCAGATTTATCAAGTTTCTCTGACAGCGTCGATAGCACGTTCCAGGTGTACTGTGCGTCTGCAGAGCTTCGCGCGTTTCCTAGCTTAATCCAGACTTTGGGCTGCGAATCCTGCGGTACGAAATATAGGCCTACTGTAATCGTAGACTACCAGGAGACTAATGAATTAATGTGCGTTCTAAATAACCCATAATCCACCGACACAATTGAAAAATCCGGAAAACTTCGTAATGACTGATCGTAAAGCAGCAGATTCGCGGAAAAGGTACATCTTGTCCGAAAGAAGTAAATGATAAGCGCAGCAAGAATGAAAGCGTATGAGCTTAAGCTGTTACTGTAAAGTTTATGCCGCCGTAATATTTAACTTTTTTCGTCGAGCACGCGTGTCCACGACGTGCGTGATTCTCGCCTCTCGTCTGTTCACGAACATCTCGTCATGTTGCGAACTACGTAGGCCAAAGCGTGTTTTGATTAAAAACAGTTCTAATGGAGGATTAATGATTAGTTCCATTAGCTAGCTGTATTATACGGCACCCAGGTGTGAAGCGATGGCAAACACACGTTTTCTATAGGCCTAGAGCGGCAGCATGTACAAAGACGAATCCAGGCATATTCAGCATGTTCGAACAAACAGTAGCTCCACAATTAAAAAGAAATCCCCACACCACATGCTACAGAATGTCAGAAAACAACACATTTCCTGGCCAACATTCCGAATTCAGAAAACAGTTACTGTAGCCTGCCTTATCTCGAATCGTAAGGTAAGCCTAAGTGCAACAAAGCTGCGCACAGTTGTAACTCTAAATTCATCATGGTAATTAAAAATGTCATCACATTTATATGGGAAAGCCGCTACGTTTTTGCTGAAAAGACCAATTAGTTGATAGACTTAGGCCTATACTGTTACGCAGAAACGTTAGGACTAGCCCCACAATAAATCCTGATTTCTCTCCCCTCCCGCCGACAGGAAGTCATTAATGTCTCCAATCTTAGTTCCCGAGTTTAAACAAAATTGTTCAATGTTCAGTGGTCTGTCTCGATATTTTTGGCGATTGAACTGCAGCCTACAATATATCTTTGACCGGTGTTATAACTTACCGCTGCGAACTCTGGCGGCGTCGACGGTCAGCGAGACGAAGAGAAGACACGCCGTAACGATCAGCCGCCAGAATATGACGTCTACGATCATCTTGCCGCTAGCTGTAGGCAGAATATACACAATCTTTGCTACAGGCACGTTCGACGAGACACTTGACTATCCAGTCCACTCTCGGCGCGGTTTGCAAATTACAACCGGCTGTGTACGATCGAGTCAACACGAAGTCTTTGGCCTTCGATTTAGTCAACCGAACTGTGCTGTACCGTATATACGAAGTGTACGCGCACGGTAAAATAGATTCCAAACCGAAGGCTCCGGTGAAGCGAAAACGCAGACCATACGAATTCCCCCGATAGACGAACGGCTACCTACTGAAGCACGTTGCCGAGACGGTAAAACGCTGCAAAACTGTTTGTTGTTACGTTTCCCCTGCGAGATCGCGGCCGAGTTTGTTCTAAGCGAGTTCTTTGATCGTCGAGAACGTCATGTGTGACAACGGAGTCAAAGGCGGGTATTGGGGGTGGAATCCGTTCTTCGGAGAGCGCAGCGAAGTGAACGACTTTCCGGTGCCCTAGAGTATGATGGTCCGTGGTCAGTGGTCACCACTTCGGCCGTGACCTCGCGTTACAGACACGACGACAACTGGCCGCGGCAAGGAACCGATGTTGATGGAACGTGACTTGCCGACGGTCGATTGGTCACTTGAGACAAAGTTGAGAATAACAGGCTTTTCTCTCCTCGTCCTCTCTTCCGATCACCTGTCCATCCACCCGACAGCCCCGATCCGCGTTAGCCAGATATTCGATAACCGCGCTCGAACCCAACTCGCTGTTGAAATCGACTCTGTGTATCTATCTAGAAGACTTAAATTTCTTACGTAACTTCAGCAGACAGCGATGTCCTACGCGACGCTCCGCTGCTCGGAGTCGACTGAGAATAAAAAGCGCGATGCACAGATATATATTTGTTTCGACAGACGGCGTCGGCGGCGCAGCGCGAGCCCCCACTGATGGTCGATGGCATGCTTGCTGCTGGCGAGTAGGGAGTGGGCGGGGCTGACAGGCGAGGCCGATAGAAGTTCCACGCGGCCGTCAGCAGCAGCGGCGGCAGCTTCAGCAGCTGGAAGAAGGCGGAGGATGCTGAGATGCTAAGCCCATTGCATCGAAGTCTCTCGGACTCCTGCAGAGTCGTAGACAGAGGATCAGGTTCTATAGCTCTGTGGTAGACGTTAGGGCTACACGATTCAGCCGAATAAGTTTACTATACCCGTTTGACTCGTTTGGTTGCTCGGAAATGTCAGAAACGATACACGAATCGTGACAAACTGGAGTAACTCATTACGAGTCGCAATTGTTTTGTCATAATTCAGCATTTTGGCTACCACGCCACAATAAACGTCGACCCGATTTTACAGTTTCATTACTGGGTATTCAGTCAAAATTATATTTCATATAATTCGATGATACGTCGAATTATATCAATTTTTCGCGCTTAAAACTAGCGGTCGTTGCGAGTATTATAGTACTGAGCAATAAAAGTATTGACTGAATGACTTTTGAATACGGAATAAACGTCAACTTGTCGGTTTGATGAAATTAAGAAAAATATCGCCATTAATCTCTGCCAAGTTAGTCAGTTTTAGACTATAACGTACATCGAAACTTTTTAGACCTTAACGCTTTCGAGCGCATTTGCAAAAAGAATCGAAATTAAGCACGAAACTACATGTATAGGCCTAATGAGTAAATTTTTAGTTGGCCCAGCTTTAATAGTCAGAGCGACTGCGGAGACTGAAAGCTGCGGGATAGATGAGATGACGAACGATGATGAATAACGTGCCTAGGCCTATATATGCCTATTACATCATGACGCATTGCTGCAAGAAAAAACGTTATATCTACATTGTATGTTTTGCGTTATCTCTGCACATATCTTATCTCTAGTGCATGGTGTAAACTCTAAACAAAGACAGGTGTAGGCCCCTACATAAGGACGAGAATAAAATTGCACAAAAAAAAGTTTATTAAAACTGACAGAAAGAAGATAAATATCGCAGTGTTTTTGGAAATATATTGTTGATAACTAACCGATTAAATTAAGTGTATTTAAATTAATTATTTACTTTCTTACGTACTAACTAATTACCTCATAGTGAATAGCTGATTTGACTCCAACTAGGCTATGATACCATGACGCCCCAGTATGGATCAGAAACATGTGCACAAGAACTTGCATGTTTTCTGTAGGCCTGTGAACTCTTATATCGTGCAACACAAACTAATGGTATTCTATAAGTGTTTACAAGTGTCTGTAAGTGTGAACGGAAAGGAAAACCACTCGAAGCAGTGGAAGTTGGCGGGAGATAGCATCTGTACTTGTTTGCGGCTCTCAGCGCGTTTTTTGGACGTAGGCTAATGACGATAGTAAGTAAGTAAGTAAGTAAAGTGTAAATTTATATAGCGCATACTCAAAAAGATCTCTAATGCGCTTAATACATTTTGTCATCAATATTTCGCAAAAATGTATGTCTTCAGTTGACGTTTGAAGGTATCGAGACTCAGTTCTGGGTCACGAAGACTGTCTGGCAGCGAATTCCAAGTCGACGGGCCCGCCACAGAAAAGCGCCGACGACCGAAACTGTTCAATCGATAGCGCGGTAC
>Ga0056128_1011250_pt1 | contig 11078 bp, 7 predicted proteins | sample WorMetLIZISLAND2_FD_71113 | JGI IMG/M metagenome (GOLD analysis project Ga0056128, IMG submission 71113) | Marine gutless worms symbiont microbial communities from Max Planck institute for Marine Microbiology, Germany - Olavius geniculatus... ... | reverse complement strand
GTCCGGGGGGGCACCTGTCCTACAATCTATCAGCACATCCGTCACCATTCTGTCACCCTTGGGTATTAACTACGTCTTCGTCATAGTTGGGTTTCATTTCTCATCATCAGCAACTCGACCACCGAGTGCTATATGTTGTATGCATATTCGTCTGGAAGCTATTCCTGCTGGCATTAAACCCAGCCGTTAATTAACTTCATCAGTGTTTTTGGCCGTCAAAAAAAATTACATAAAAGCACATTGTTTGCTTCGACGAAAAACCTGCTTTTTAATAAGTATCACGCGTTCACCAATGCCATTCAACGGATTCACACCATGTACGGTGTATATGGGGGTGGGGGTACGGTAGAGAAGTCTGGAAGCTATTGCTGCTGATGCGATACAGAAATGACAACTAATTGGACGAGGTTTCACGTTACAGCAAGCGACATTCGCATCACTACGTCACGACGACGTCACGCTGCTGCTGCTGCAGACAATCGCGTCTTAGTGACAGTCGGTCACTATATATGCGATGCAGACAAAAACCCCTCAGGCAAAACCCCTTCCCTATGCACACGACGCGTTGCGCATGTGATTTCCAGTATTTAGCTGTTGGATGCTGTTTATTGTATTTTGTCCTGTCGGCCAGCGGAGATTTCATGTCGAATGCTGAGTGCTCAACATCGGACCACATAACCTTGGCCTTGCTGCCTTTAACATACTTCTACTGTGGCCCTGTTGCTAGTTGCAGGCATTCGACGCTTGAAAAAATGACAAAGCATAGGCCTATATTTTTGCAGCAAATTTTTTTGACTGATTCGCCGTGCAGCAAAATGTAAAATAGTAGTGCAATATTCGCGTTATATTTCATACATATGTTTACCGATCTAATACGTTTTTGAGAAAGAAATTTTGTCGCAGAGGGTTTCTTAGCGGGGGTTCTTGCCGCATAGGGGTTTTGTTATAAGAGAGGTTTTGTCATGATGGTTTTTGTCGGCGACTCGTTGTATAGACGGCGCCGGCGCCTACAACTAAGCCGAGACACTCGCACTGTACGGCGCCACAGTCTGTGACAAGATCCCATGCCAACCGAGCGCTCCACTAGACTAGCTCACTCATATTTACAGCGTGACTCGGCCGGCGACTCTGTGACAGTCGACTGCAGGAATTATTACACCAGAGACGAGGCGCCAAGACAGACAGACAGACAGACCGACAGTGAGATGCTCTCTAGCTGGTCGTGCTGACTGATGCCGGTAAGCAAAGCTAGGCTGAGAGCCCTGGCTTCGGCTTGATGTGCGACGAAGATAGATCTACGCGACTTGTCAGGCAATGCCTGCCTGCAGATAACGCAGACCGATTGCTGACGTCCCATTGTTTCTAACTTTCTACTTCCACGCACATATACCCAGTAGCTATGGCCACTGACAGTTTGAATGCCTGCCCGTCAGTAGATAGCGCATTCTCGTTTTGGACCTCAGACATAGAAGCGCGTTTTTATCTCGATCTTGACAAACTACCTCAGCTCCTCTGGACCTCGACTTCCATTTCCAAGGCCGCTGGGCCTCTTCATCTCTGGGATATACAGCTATACTGGAAGCTAAAGTTTTTTTTCGATGGAGTTATCTAATAATACTCCATTATAGCCTAGCAGCAATTCATCAGCCCGAGGGCCAGGGTGGGAACGGAAGCGGATATTGTTCCCGAGGCTACTTCTGAGCAATATTTTACATAAAAAAAAACAAAAAAATATTTTAAAAACTGCTTCGTAAAAAGGTTTGACGCGCGAGAGCTAGCATAGCTATAGCGCGTATTAGCTACGGCAATTCTATCTGTCCGTCCGTCTGTCTGTCACAACCCGGTACCTATTGAAGGCCACTTGAGATAGAAACTTCGGGTTTTTTTTACCGTATGATAGCCTATAGTCTCCAGTATTTTGTGACAAAAGTTCATGCTTTTTGGGTAAGGGGGTGTCCTCAAACAAGGAAAAGAAAAAGGGGCATCCCTATTGGCTCGTCTGCGAAAAATTTTTTACCATTATGTGAAAATGGTTGCAGACAGGCACAGACATCATAACAAGCACTGGCGACGAGCATTTCAGGAATGTCAACATCGATAATCTTGATTGACCTTGAACCCCAAAATACTGTAGTGGGTTTTAGTAATTTTTTTGCGATTTTGAACTGCGAGACACACTTCAACAGTGAAGTGCGCCGAAACGGCTAGAGGGAGACTAAGACAACCTGCACACGAAATTTTCGCTAATGAATATGGCTTTTACCAGTCCAAGTCCCGACCCTTTACGTTCAAAGAAGTTTGCGCACGCGGGTGTGAAAAAAATGTATCCCGTAAAAGTGGTTTTTCCCGCTATTGGCTTGTCTAGCATAAAAACGGTTGCAGATAGGTACAGACATGCTGCTTACCATACCAAGCACTAATGACGTGCTTTTTAGTGATATAAACATCGATGATCTTAAACGAACCTCCAAAATAAGAGTTTTTAGTGACTTGTTGCGATTTTCGGTTGCAAAAGAATGAATTGAGATGAAATGGATGGAGATAGACCACGATTACCTACGAACAGGAACTGCTATAGGCTCTCGCGCGTTTCATGAGCATTAGCTCAAATTTCTTGTAAAATATACGTCTCTGATGTTTGAGACAGCGAATGAGTGACAGACTGAGAGACGGAAACAAGTTACCGCCGCATTTGTAATCGACTTTCAAAGTATAACAATGTTTACCCCGACCAAAAGTCATCTGCGAGCGTTCCAATGTCGTGCTTGCAGTAACACATTTTTGTCAGCATTTTTGCTTTTTTATCATTTTTAAATACACGAAAATTTGACAGTGTGCCGCGCGCAAAGTAAATGAACACGCAGCCGATCGTATCGATTATGCGACTGAAGCAACGGATCTCCACGCATATTAATCAATCTGTACCTGTGATCAATCAGAACATGTTTATACAGCGCCAGCTGTCGCGGGCAAATTAGAGTTCTCGTCGTGTGAAAAAATACGAAAATCGAAGAAAGGTCCTTATGGGCTATGCGTGGACTGCGGTGCCCAATTTTAACTCTTGAAGGGTACAAAGGCATATTTCCCGTATGGCACAAGATACAAAAAAAAGAAAAAAATAAATGAAATGTGTACACTAAAACCAATAAGTAGCCAATTGTTTATAAGTTTGTCGTCGCAAGCAAAGGCCTGCAGTCACCCGCCGTTCGCTGGGTAGCCGTAAGGATAGAATGAGGAAAGCGAGCGGCATCGCTGGTCAAAGGTTGGATCCTGGAAGTCGGCAAGCTTTAGATGGGGTCGAAGTGTTCGGGCGCGCGGAATTTCATCGCGGCTAAAATACATGCACGACGAATTACAATTTAATCAGAGACTCGCGATGTCAGCGCGCAATCAGAAAGCAGCGCGACAGAATTTACGATGCTTGGAATAGAACGACGACGAAGATGACGACGACGATGTCGGGTGATTGGTCGCAGAGCGCTGCTCAGAGTCGAACTATCGAACTTCACTTCATCGGCCTTACGCCCCACGGGAATCCATCGTCGCATAAACAACCACAGCTATAGCTACTAGTAGCTACTATTCGCCATCTAGATGCTGCTTCTGCTGCTGCTGCTGCAGAATTTATCCGATAAACGTGACGATGACAATCTGCATGCGACGTAATTTCGCTCACACGCGAAAGCTGAAAATTAACTTGTATGACGACTGGTTGCATGGCGTGCATGCGTATGACTACGGTTACGAGATGTCACATGCGCGGTTGCAAAACGATCGCCGACCGCACGCCGACGGTTTCGACGGTGCCACGGAAAGCGGATAAAAATCGTCGTTCTTTCTGCTATACGCGCAGTCGTCCATTAGTGGAGATAAAACCCGCCAATTTGCATCTAAATTCGCCGTCGGCTAAAGTTCGCGTCGATCGCAAAGCGGTAATTAGCGCAAAGGCCTCGAAATGTACCGAAGACTACGGCGGTGGGCAATTGGGGGACGGTAAAGGGGACACTGAACGGCAGTTAGTGATGGTTTCGAAAAACGCGAAGTCTAGTAGAATAACCATAGAGACAGGCGCCTGGGGTCTGACAGTAGTGTCACCTATACTCAGAGACGGGGACAAAGTCATCGTCGGTATCGCGACATATCTGCAGCGCTCGAGTCTTAATATTATTGATGTAGAACGACGTCAGCATCGATCGCTGCTGTTTGCGTGTCGATATCTCCACTGAGTGATGGACAGGGAGAGAGAGAGAGAGAGAGAGAGAGAGAGAGAGAAAAATTGTGCGTCGCAGACACGTCGTCGTCGCCGAGCCCAGACTTCCCGCCGAGTTGAGCCCACCCACGCCGTTCAACTTGCAGTAGCTTCATGACACTTTATGTCGTCTATGTCAGTACTCGAACTATCACACCAGGCATGCAGCAATGCAATTTACCAAAACATTTATTTATTTTTGCTCATTTTTCAGTATCTTGCAGGTTGCATTGATTTTATGAGGGATTGGTGTCATTGACTGTAAGCTCCGTTTGCTTTAAACAATGCTGTCCAAGTTTCTGGACACGACTAATGTAATGACTACCGGGTACCTTTTCTTTTCTTCATTACGTTTTAGAACTTCTGCGATTGTTCCTTTTGAGTTACAAGCTGGCAAATGCTGCACTATAATCTACTTGCTGTAGATTTACGTTACAAATAGGTTTGAAAGTAACCATTATGGTGGTGCGTAAGTGAGAAATAGTCTAAGCGAAGTCGTCGCCGTACGAAGCTTGAGATGCCTGATGAAATATAGCGGAGAGGACTGTACGGGCGTTCTCCGTGCGTCGTGTTAGACTGACTGATATTGATTGTCGTCGGTCGGACGACAAGAGAGCTTCTTGAAACCCGCTAGCCCGGCGACACCTAATTGTTGCAGCGGCAAGCGGCTAATTGTAGCGCAGCGTAGTCAGGAAACGGAATTAGGCGAAAATTCCTCGAGGACGCGAGCTAATCAACAGCTGCGCAAGATGCAATTGAAGCCGACGTGAGCCGGCCGGCCACATCGCAGCTGAATCGACGACGCGACAACGAAATTCTCCACGAGTTTTTTCTTCGTTGACTGAGTACTGGCCAGCGACTGTCGCGCGACACTGCACTACGGTGGGCACTTCAGCTGAATGGCGATTTAAACTTTCAGACCCAATGACCCATCGACCCATAATAACACATTTCATTTAGCCAAAGTAGTACGAAACTTTAAAAAAACTTTTAAAAATATTTCACGGCCTAGTTTCGACAGCTGTGCGGCCATCTGCTTGACCTTTGTCTTTTTGGACGCAATTAACGCAACGGTTACTTTTGCCCTGCAGAACTTTCACGCCAATTATAGTTTTTTTGTGCCTTTGGGGACAGACACACAGACAGACGGGCAAGTCTGGAAAGACAAGTAGTGCCACCTATAAGGACTGGCGCGCAATTTGTGACGTCACGCGATGACAGATGCAACTGACATTTTCAATTTGTTTTTCAGTCGTCGACAAAATTTTAATTACTACAAATTAATTGGAAGTTAGAATATAATGTAAAACGTCCAAAATTTAGCAAGATTTACGTTTGCTTTCCCGTAGTAATCGCAGTGATTAATTTGCTCGCCATATCCGCTAATTCTGGCCATCAATAGCCTAGCGGAATGGCACGGAAGCATAGCGTTATGACTGTCGTTACATCATAAAGATGAATAATTGACGTCATAATTAGGCTGCGGGGTGCAGCTGTCATTCGATGCAGGATATTATCTATGACAGCAATGAGTACTTTTTACAACCTACACAATCACAATCATGATATATAGGCCTAAACCTAGGCCAAGATGCTCAGCTGTGTCCTCGTTGTCACAACAATATTGCGTTGAGAACAGTGTACATAGTCGAACTGCACTTTATGCTTTTAAACTTATAATAACCGCCTAAGAGCTGTTTTAGCCACCAAAGTCTGAAGAATAGGTCAGTAACTGCGCAATGAACGCATAGTCCTCGAACTTGACCTAAATTTGGCCGTCCGCGTGTTGGTTTTCCTTCCAAGACCACGCCTAACCAAAATGTACTTAGGATAACCCCAAGTAGCGATTTTAGCTGTCTTGCATACTATTATTTATACCATCGACGTTTTAACTTTATTTGCCACACAATAGTGGCAGAAAAAAAAACAAAATAAAACAGAGATAAAGCTCAAGATTAGCAGGAGCAGATTGCAAGAGACGCGTGTAACACAATAATTACAGCAGTAGCAGAACTTCAGCCAAAAGTAGGCCCTAAAGTAGGCGGTAGGCCTATAAAACAACAAACAAAAAATAGACCATGCAACTTGAAAACTTGTTTGCAATGATTTGTGTTATGTATGACATTATTCGACATGATAAAGTCTTATATTCTCGGATCTGAGAGTGCTGGAATCTATCTATAGGCCTACTTAAAGCTCTAGGTACGTAGGCTTGTGCATTTGCGGCTTGCTTAAAGGCGATTCAAGCGACTTCGTTACAGTCATTCACTGTCGCCGCGTCGAAAGATTTCGTGGACCACTCGGTCAGTAGGCTTAGGTATATATTTGTGTCATTTCCTGTCCACGTCGACTTTTCCGCTGATGTATAAACAACGACAAATAAGCGCTTGGCCGGTTTTAGCTCATTGGCGTCCTACATTGGCTCGGACTCAGCCGGCGCCGAGTGCTGAAATTAGCGACGTGTAAAATACAGGGTCAACCCACGCTCGACGACGACGAAAATTAAACGTAGAAACCATGGATGTTGTGCAGCCAGGACGCGGAAGGGGCGCCGTCCCCATTTTTCCACAGAGGAAACGCACTCCCGCTGTTTTACTAAAATCTAAGCTTAGCAAAAGAGAAGATTCGAATTTGTTCTCTGTCAATAATACATGTAGTAATTGTTGCTTGTTATTTTATTTCACAAGCCTCTGTCGCCGAAACAATTTTATTGTGTAGTTTAAAAGTAAGTGCAAAACATGCAAAAGTTCTAGCAGGATTGCGCGTTACTCTTTCAATTCCAAGCGTTCCCCAATTTTTATGACTAGAACCTATTACAAACCACAGCACAGCACAGTTGACGGCGTTCCTGCTGTGAAACTGCAACAACGACGGACCCACTAAGACGCGGTGCTTCAGTTGTGTATTAAACGCAATCGAGCGAAATACATGGCAGAGTGGCACTCTGGTCGCGTTTAGGTTCACGCGATTGTCAGACACAGAGACGGATCACAGTTCATGGACCACCAACAGCCTCTGCAGTGAACTGTGTCGCAAAACTCTCTACATTTTTATTATGCAGACCAGGCACTCATTTAAACTAGTCATGTGTAGCCTACGGCTGCACGACAATCTTTCAACGTATTATTAGCTTACTCGCTGTACCAAGAACAGAGACCTTTAAATTTGTTGAATGTAGTAATGAATACCAGTGAGTCTGAATAATATATACACTGTGGGCCATAAAACGTGGCACTTTGCTTTTGTCTATATCTTCGCCATTATTATTGACCGATTTTCAAAATTCTTTGACTGGCACACTCTGCAGAAAATTTGCAATATTGTTATTATTATATATCCCACCACACAGTAAATACGTCTCTACACTTGTGAAATATAAATGTAAGCAAAAACTAATTTATAATAACAAAAATTTAGGTAAATGAAAAAAAACACTTCAAACCAACATTGTGATAAATGATCCGTATGATACTAGACTGTGTTAGACCAACACAGTTTAGTGTCTTACAGATCATTCACTTTAATGTTGTTCTGACGTATGTTTTTTTTTTCAATTTTACCAAAGCGTTTGTTTGTTATTATCGTTATATATGCGTATTTCATTGATATTTCACAAGGTAGTGTAGAGACGCATTTACGTTGTGGTAGGATATGTATTGCAAATTGTCCACAGAGTGTGCCAGAGAAAGAATTTTGAAAATCGATCAACAATTGGCGAAGATATGGACAAAAGTAAAGTGCCACGTTTTTTGGCCCACCGTGTATATGGTGATCCTAAGAAGTGAGCCACCAAGTCATAATTTTATCAAACGATTCAAATCTTTACCGAATTTCAATATCTTTTTCACTAGTATATATAGCAGTAAATCAGCAACAGCGATTAACTAATTGTAAGCATTATACTACGCATAAAAAGATGTTTCACCGTGCTACTTCATGAAGCACTGCTCAGTAAACTTGCAGCGCAGTTTTGTGCTACAGCTGAAATACGAGTTGCCAATCACTTAATCTGACGACGTAATCCGCTTTTCACTGGAAGCTTGTTTTTACTGCTGTCATGGCGAATAAACTTCATCATAATGTCAACGTATATATGCAGTGCTGCGTTAGATACATTAACAACAAATTTAATAAGTTTTTGCCCTATTGCTCCTTTCACTCTACTGCTTCATTGTATTGTTCTGTAGCAGTGACACCGGCATAGGCAAACTAATGACTCTGACGATAACAAGAGGCTTTTTATCTGTTTACATCGGCACCATTCATAATCTCAAGTGATGAGATCAAAGATTAATTTCACCAACCACAGTGCTAAATTAAGAGAAAGCACAAAGCACAGAATGAATTTTTAAAATATATTTTTTGTATATTTCAAAAATAACATCTGGTCAAATTTCAAGCAGTGCACGATATTCCAACGTTAAACACTGAGACAACAATGCAGTCACAGACAGCTGACAATGACGCCACAATTCCATTTATCGCCCATCACTAGCAGCACATTAAGCTAAAGCCGCCACACTGCAGTCCAACGTCTTTCAAATAACCAGCAAAACACAGCTAATAACGTATCAGCGAATGGCAACTCAGTCACCCTGATGCTCAGGCCAAAATAACAACAAAATAATACTTAAATTAGCAATAAGCCAGTTTTTCTGCTATGTCGCTGTAACTCGCAAAATAATGTAACATGTTTTTACAAATCCTACAGGTATACATGTTAACGCAAAAAAAACAAATAATACTTAAATGGCAAATACATAATGTCATATAATCTTACATTTTGTTTCATCACAGAACTGGCAGCATGAAAAGTTAATTGTTCTAGCGCATGAACAAAAAATTTACAAACACTATTAGATGTTATTCTACAAACACACAAAATGAAACTATAACAATAACAAATGCTCAAAAACCGACACGATAATAAGATTTGAGTAACACATTTTCTGAACAGCACTGGTAAACAAAAGGCACACTGTCTGTTAGTTACTTGAACAAAAACATACTGGAACAAAAGCTATAACAAATTTTATAACAATGTTCAAGTTCAATTTAAAGCCCACAATTTCACACAGACTATTAGAAAACCAACAAAAAAGATGTGCAAATATAGGGCCAGATTCCACTATTGTACAAGTCATTATTCGAACTGATTTTGAAGCACTTTGTCCGTTATGGCGAAATCAACAAGTTTTTTTCATACGACAAGTCCTGCATTTTATTTTAAACCCAGCTTCAAAATTAGTACCATAACACGCATAACAAAAATTAACAAGCTAAGTCAGAGTCAAAGTAAGTGTGAGATAAGTAACATATTAGACTGGTCTTTTGACTTTTCGTACATGGTAAGTTAGCATCGTTCTATATCTTTACCAGATACTTACAAATTTTGAAAAATCTTTCACTGACTTACCTGGCACAAAAGTTTAAAAATTGTCCAATATATACCAAAGATATGGACAAGAGTTTAGCGTAGGGCTGTATAATATACTGCTCATATTCCATTCGGTCCGAGTAATAGGCCAAATAAGTGTAGTTGTATTTGGCCAAATAGTAGTGCCATAAATAGACCAAATAGGAATAATTTAGTCTCAAAGACAGCTGCTGTCAGAAGAGCTGTCTCAGCAGCATAACGCTCACACGTGATGCATTATGGCATTTTCTTAACCCTGTAGTCAACACTGAACAGTCTCTAATGAAGCACTGCCATGTTTTCTTAGTGTCAGTATTAGCATCATTTGTTTAACATGGATGAAAAATGTCCAATTTGTTTTAACTGCACCTCGATGAAACCAAAGCATTGTGCAATAAATGTGTCTGAACTTGCATCTACTATTTGTATTCGGTCAAATAATATAAAAAAACTATTCTTATTCGGCTGAATAGTAAAACGTGCTATTTGGTACAGCTCTAGTTTAGTGCATTTTTTTGACTCACGGTGTAGTTTAATACTTTCATCACGCAAGTGAGTTTTTCTCACCGAAGTCACCTAATTCACTCATCAAGTTTTTCTCACATCTGTATATGGCAAAATCTCTACATATTTTTTCTTTCCAACAATGAGCAAAAACAATCTGATCTCAGCAGAAAATGAACTAAACTGTGGAATGGCCAAAGCGACTTCACTCTAATCACAAAATGCAGTGCGGCAAACACACAGGCAACACGAAGCAATGTCAACAGACCGAAAGCCCACGAACACGATGACTGGACTGGCTGATCGGCGGCCAGTGCCGGTCTGGTTGGTGGTCTAGGCAGCTTTGCACAGTGCAACAACAGTAAATCTCAGGTTCTCTGGGTCACGAGCCATAAACTTCTTCACCACTTCGGCCGTGTCCTGCCACCAAACACACTCCCTGGTTACTGTCAGGGTTGGAAAATAACCAAGCTACATCATTCACTCGCAAAGACTGTTAGCTATTAATTCATTAAGGTTATTTGGAATACAAAACACAGACATAAAATCAATAGATTTAACGTTGGATTCAGGCTGCACCACTGCGCAGTATTTGACCTCAAAGCACACTACAATATCACTTAAAAGGATTTCAGACTGTACTATCATCCAAAACATTAGATTTAGCATCATTTCACCGAGATTAAGCATATTTCACAAAAAAGTTCTTGACAGAATGCAAAGATTCGATCACCATCAAGGCAGTAGTCCAAGTGTTCAATTATATGACTTTTCACAGGCCGTGAAAACCCAAACATATTCATCAGCTCACACACTGACACAGGAGTGGTGTCAACTTATGCAGAACAGACAAACAAACAAATTAAAACAATAACAAATGCTCAATAAACTAGAAATTTGGGGCAAAGC
>Ga0056128_1011249_pt1 | contig 11078 bp, 5 predicted proteins | sample WorMetLIZISLAND2_FD_71113 | JGI IMG/M metagenome (GOLD analysis project Ga0056128, IMG submission 71113) | Marine gutless worms symbiont microbial communities from Max Planck institute for Marine Microbiology, Germany - Olavius geniculatus... ... | reverse complement strand
TCTCTAAGCCACAAATGTCATGCTGGTTAGTATCGCTCCAACTGCAGCTACAGTATGCACGGCGAGCGTCTGCACAAAACGTCTCGACGAGACGCAATGGCCCGAGACCCGAGACGAGACCGAGACGTTGAGGATTTTATCCGAGACGAGACCGAGACGAGACGCTAGTACGTCTCGAAACCGTCTCGACCGAGACCACATCTCTGACAGATGCTTCCACTAGCCTATCATGAAGTCCGCGACCTGCAGTAACGGTTGTCCGGATCTAAGAAAGTTCCGACCTCTCTCAAGCCACAATTTCCGTTTCATTTATCGGTCATAGTAAATACTCAGATCAGTCATAGCATGCACACGCCGTCCGTCGCACAAGCCCCACTTGCTTCGATTTATCGTGCAACATATGCAGTACAACAAAGTTCACAAAAACGAAGTATGCCCTAGTGGAGTTTGGGTCTTACACTTTAGTGCGAGCTTTTGTTACATATGTAAGACCTATTGTTGAATATAACAGTGTTATTTGGTCGCCGTCTACTGTGCGTGATATAGACACTGTCGAGCGGGTACAACGCCGTTTTACTAAATGTCCGCCTGGTCTTAGAAGCATGTCTTATGATGAACGTTTGAAGTATCTAAATCCAGTCTGGAGCTAAGATGTTTGCATGCTGACTTATTCTGATGTTACAAAATTGTGTTTTATCTTGCAAAAGTCCAGTCCGACTTGTTTTTATCACGAACCCATATACTGTCACACGTGGCCACAAATACAAACTCTACAAACGTCACAATAATGTCTGCGTGCGATAGCCCCCCCCCCCTATTCATTTATCACTGAGCCTGTCATTAATACTCGGAACAGGTTACCAAGCCATGTTGATTTTAGTTCATTATCACGCTTCAAGCGAAGTGTCAAGCGTCTAAATTTTGATGGTCTTTGGTTTTTCATTTTAATGTCATTTTATGTGTTATCGTATTTCCGTTATGATTATTTACCTCAGTTAGTTTGGTAGTTTAGTTAGATTTGCTTAATTTGTTATCTTTACGATGTCATTTATCTGTGGGCCACTGTTAATGCCCTTATGTGCCTTGTGTGTCCGGTTCTGCTGTCACATGTACTGTGATGTGTGTCTTGTTTTATTATGAACAAATAAATGGAGATGGAAAATTAAACAGCACGTACAACAAAATAAACGGTTTCGTGTACGACTAGCAAACAGCATGACGCTAAAAGAACACAATGACATTATAATCTTGTCTAGTCTACAATTCACAATAACAATTAAAATTGTTAGTTGAAAATTAATGGGCACTGTAACTATTAAAATAATACCAAGATAAGTATATCACCCCTCCCGCACGACATCCGCTCCCCGACGGGGTGGTAGTAAATATGTAGTGTGCAAAAAGGTGAGATTTTCGATCTCGAAATGACGTGTTTGGATGCATTCTGTGGCGCTAAATTTAGCATCTTGGTTATCACAAAAAGCTGAAACTTTTTAATGTTAATTTTTTCAGTGAAAAAAATATAATAATTTATGATAAACATACAATGGACGAAAAATTTCAAGTAGGCTAAAATTTCGTATTTTTTACTTATTCTTATTATTGTTGAGCTTGCCTTCTCCCCATGGTTAATACGCCTGTGCGCAGATGTAGGCTAATGTTGTGTTGAGTTCATGCGTGTGACGGCTGGCGCAGTTACAATACTGTACGCCCGTCACTCGGCCGTGACGAAAGCGACTAACCATTGGGCCAAGGCGCCCTCTGGCGACGAGTAAGCCTATAGATAAGTGCCTGCGAATATAGTCGCTATGTTGTACTGTACACTGCTGCTGTTGTTGATTGCTAAACCTGTCGTGAAAACTGCAATGACGGCGTCTCTCTAGGAGAAATATGGAACGACTAAAACACTGCCGTTGCATTATGCTGCCCTGTAAGCGAACTTAACATCCGTCATTCTGTTTGGTGGGCGAAGAAACGTGATCATGACCGCTAACATACGGTAATGTATTTATATCATACGCTACAGATACGATCGTTTTGTAGGCCTATAGCAGTCGGAGTCGAGTGTGTTGGTCTGAAATTAGCTATGGTTAATGTTATGCTGGATTAGACATAAGCTACTTGACAGCTAAAAACGTGTAGGCCTATTGCCTAATAAACTTGGGCTAGAATTGGCAAGACTGGTATTTATGCTCTTATTATACGTGTAGCCTTACGTATAGAGCCTAGGTTACGTTGAGTTTTGTCGAGTTGGTCCAGTCATTGCCCAGAGCCTAAAACGCAAACTTCAGACCGGTTTTGCCTGAAAATTCAGCTACATAAAACTATTATCCAAGTTATTATTGGCAGTGTTTAGTACTGTGTTCTGTAGGGACCTAGCCTGATCTGCAGTGAAGGACGGTGATGGACGTGGACGAGGTTGCTGCCGGTGGGCCCGAGACGGAGAAGAGTACGCAGCTGAAGAACCCACTGGAGAGGATGCGCGTGCGTCTAGCCGCCGAGAACTACAACAAGCCAAAAAATTACCAGTCTTTACCGTATGACAGCGACGACGACAAGACAGCTGGTTAATCACACGAATTGCCTACTATACATTTTTGTTACAGACTGTGTTGCTGTATTCACCTTCTCATAATTTAATGTTGAATGTCGGTTTTTCCGAATTAAGTGTGCGGTTGCCCGTTTATCTCTCTGTCGCGTGCGGATTTGTAACTTAAAAGCAAAAAGACGTAGAAAAATCAAAATTCGTTTTAAGCTTTCCCATTACAGCCGGTGTGCAATTTTTTGGCTCGAAGGTCAAATGTCAAGGTCACTCGGGCGGGCGATGTGCGAGACTTTCCAAAAATGACGAGTATTTTTCACATAAGTCTTCACTTACGGCTTCGCTCATTGGTAAAGGTAGACCTTAAACTCATAAATCTACTCAAGTATAGAAGTAGAAAGTTGTCTGACAAAAACCTATTATCCAACTTTGCATACTGAGCGCAGAGCACGGGTCGAGGGCGCGTGAGTGGGTGGATGGCCGCATGAATGTCGCCACAAGGCCCGGCGACATCTCTGCTTTTCGAGGCGTATCTTATACACACAACTATCACTCGCAAAACCAACAGAAAGTTTAGGAGAATAACGTAGTGTATCCATGATGTATGGTAAGAAAAAGGTCAGTAAAATAAGCTAAAGTTACTAGAAACAGCCAAAAACACAATGTCTAACCAAACTGTAGTAGACTACAGACAGGACACAGTGCCGGAAATGTAATTCGCATTTAACTAAATTACATAGGCCTAGTATTTGATATAGAAGTATTCATTTTGTCGTAGACTTGAGTATAGTGTAATATATTGTGCTGGTTTACTGTCAATGTGCAGATGGTGAGAAAGGCTGGTGTAAAGTTAAAGTTCTGCTGATACCTGTTCTTATCATTTTCATCATCATAGTTTTGCTTTTGATCGGCTTCGTAATTCTGGCCGTAGTGCTGGCAGCCAGGCTCAGCTCACTGCTAAGCGTAAGTCTTTCCGTTCATTTTGTTGCGTTGGTCATATCGATTTATAATTGAGCTATTTTTTAAAAGATTGTCAAAAACACTCTTTATGGAAAACTTATCGCAAAGCCTTAGAGCGTCATCTGCCATATGAGATCACACGGTGTTACCTGCCATTAGACACAGGTGAACGCGCCCCGTATTAACCCTAGCCAAGCCGGCTGGCTCTCCATTTACCTACCCCGGAGGGATGGAAAGCTGAGTTGACCTTGGCGTTGGTTATATTACTTAGCTGGTTTGCCTGTCTGCAGACATTAACCCATCCAAGTAGTAGGCCTAAGCACTTGATAGCGACCCAATTGGGAGTGGAACCCACGACCTCTTAATCGAAAATTCGGCATCTTACCGTTACGCAAGCAAGTTATCTTGTGTGTGAATTTGCGTGGTGGCGCATAAATAAGGTGTGACGTGCATGTTTTACATAGATCGGTCATCAGTCGGATAGTTTTGGAAACGAGTAGCCCCCTCGATCATTGTAGTCTGCAGTCGTGCGTTATAGGCCTAAAGCACACAGCGGTGTAGTCTGTGCGATGTGAGCGAAATTTAAGTACGATACTGCACTGTCTAGAGTGGTATAAACTGATACTGCGTATTCGCTTATCCATCCCAACAGTGCGGTATGTATGACACGCATAGGTCTGCCAGTCGTCAGACTGTGTGATTATTGGAGGTGAAATGTTGTCAAAGATGAACCTCAGCGTTGATCGTTGCGATGACTTCTACAGCTACGCCTGTGACGCGTTCATCAACGACGTCACGATACCACCGAACCTTCCCTACTACTCGACACTCAGCGGCGAAATCAAGCACAGGCGAGATGCACGACTGCGAGAGGTCTCGGAATAATTCCCCTATATGCGCAAATGAACGCTTATTTGCACGATTGATTGTTGTGAAATTTAAAGGTTGATAAAACAGTATTTAATTTTTTAAGATTTCGGCCACAATCACGTCAGTTAAAACATTACGGCGTGTCTAGAAATCTGGCGGAATTCCTGCTGACTGCACGGAGAGACGGAATAATTCTGACACTGTACAAAGAGTAAGACCGGCCTTAGCGAGCATGGTTTGACTGAATCCGGAAATAACGAGATTGCTTTATGCACTGATCTTTTTAGTGGCAAAGCCGGCATACGCCCCCTTTCAAACGGTTTAGTCCAGCAGTCTGCTTAGCACAGAAATAAAAAAAAATTCATAACAAGAAATATTATTAAATTGTAACTAATTTAATGTACTCCTCGCGCTCATTATTTTCTCCTGTATTCTTCTAAGTGCTTTTTGTATTCCTTTTGGTTTGTATTAGAGACCCGGCGACCCATTTATTATTATACTAATAGTGACTGGCGTCGAGATTGTCATTGAAAATTGTCTCCCCGAAGTTCGTAAAATATTGCTTGATTTTACGAACTGAGGGAAAATTTTAATAATGGTCAATGATGCAAGTTGCCATTTGTCTTGTTACATCTTAACGCATGCGTCTATCTGGCACCATGATAGAGATATGGCGCCTCAAAGATAATGGGGTCGCGACCTTGACCTTTTGGGGTCACGTGACGTCATCGGTCACGAGACCATTCGACTCGCGGTGGGCGACTTCCTATGGGTGGTCTATTGTGACCATGCGTCTATCTTGCACCGTTATAGAGATATAGCCATTTGAAGTTCTTCCAGGAAGGCTCTTCCAGGAAGGTAGATATCGGTCGTCGGTCGTCGGTCGGTTCTGAATACACTGATGTCATACTCCTCTTCGCTACTTTAAGAACGTATATCGCGAGAAGTAAAAATGCGTTGAATTGGCTAACAAATTACGCCTATGTTAAAAGTGCGCCAAAAACATTAATTACACTGAAAGCCTCAACAAGAACTCGCCCCACTTTATAGGAGACAGACACCCCTTTTAAGTTTCCGGTCCGGAGACCTCGCCTCGCCTACGTCCCCTCCCGCACTCAGAAATCCTGGATCCGCCCCTTAATACCCCGTTTACACGATCGAGCATACACGGAGCTAGCTCGACGAGCTATGGTAATTAGCATGCCAATTAAGAGGGCGGGCGTGTTGTAATTGGAAGGCCTATATAACACGTAATCGGTTGTGGGCTAAGCCTAGGCCTACATTTAAGCCAGGGGCGGGGTTCCATCAGGCCTGCTCGATGTTTGCTCGACGTTTGCTTGATGTCTGCTCGATGTTTGCTCGATCGTGTAAAAGGGGTATAAGCGAACGAACTGGCAGTTCAGTTCGGTTTATCACATTTTTTGTAGTACACGTCATTATGTGACAACTGATTGCAGTTGCTTGAAGAGCGAGGGTCTGAATTAAAAGATTCCAAGTCGACAGCTGTTGCAAAGGCGCGACAGATGTACGCCACATGCATGAACACTACTGCCATTGAACAACGTGGCAGCTCTCCACTTCTACAGGTACTAATTTTGTCGTGGCTTTTCTTATTATGCAGCCGTCATAATAGGCCGCATTACGCATCTTGCCCGTCCGTTCTTTCGTCCTTCTCTCCTCTATGGGCTCCTAACTCAAAAATGAGTGTGCAAAAAAACAAAATTGACGTGATTGTTTGTTTTTTCTCGGCAGAAATAATCGCTTTGTCGTGTTTCAGCTTTTAAGGTGAAAGTTTGGCTTATATTAGACGTCCCAAAAATGCACAAAATGACGCATCATTTGCATAAATATTTACTTACTTTACGAGCTTGATTTCCAGTCGGGTCGCTATTGTAGGATAAGCGATTTTGTGCAGAAAGGTAAAGCATATCGGCATATACGTTATAATTAACACCAAGGTCAACTCAGCCTTCCATTCCTCTGGAGTGACTTAACCCAAATCGAATACCGATACTGGTTTGTCTGGCTGGGATTAAGGCGGGGCGCGTTCAGGTAGTAGTAGTAGATAACACTGTGTGATCTCATATGGTAGGTGACGCTCCGTAGCTTTTTGATCCGAATTCCGCAAAGTGCTGTACACAATCTTTAACCTTGAAGTTTTTTAGCTGTATATTTTGTTTGCTGTATGCTGTCAGCTGATAAAGACGGTGGGGTCGTGGCCCTTGACGTTGGACACGGAGACTGGAGTGTGGAGTGCATCATCATGGGACCTGGAAGCAGCTCTCATCACCGCTCATCTCTACCAGTTCTTTCCATTCTTCCTCACGCTCGTTGAGCCTGACGATAAGAACAGCTCGGCTAACGTCATCGTTGTACGTGCTTGTAGTTTTGATGCACATTTTCATCGTTTTTGTACCACTTTAAACCAGTTTTTTTCCACTGTAGTGCTTGTTTGACAGTACTGTCATTGTTTTGTTTTACGCACGACAGCAGCTAGTGCTGCAGCGCGTCTTAGCCATCGCAATTCTGTCCGTCCGTCCGTCAGTCCGTCACACGGGTAGATAAGTCAAAAACGGTGCAAAGTAGGATAACCATATATGTATCTTAACCGTTGGCTGCGTGGAAGACTTTAGTTTCTGGAACCGTAAAGCTTTTCCCTAAATTCCAGCAGGGGCGCTAAATGAGAGGGGGTAAAAAAATTTGCGATTTTCAGCCAATAAGTCGCCATATACCTCAGAAACAGCGCGAAATAGGACTTAGGTTACTATTAATCACTAATAGGAAATCGTACACTGGCTTTCGATTGGCAGCGAAATTAATGACCTTGGATGACTTTGAACCCGAAATTAGGGGTTTTATTGACTTTTTGTGATTTAGGGCTGCGACACACATTTCAAGAGCAAATTGCGCCGAAAACACTACAGATACTACAACCTGTGTATGAAATTTTTGACATTAAACGAAGATTTAAACAGTCAAAATTTCAATCCCGTAGGTTTAAAGTGGCCTGCGCACGAGGTTATAAAGTCGTTATTTTACCGCTGTCGGCTGCGCGAGACAGGTTACGCCCTTTGGCGAGTGTAAATAAAACGCTATAGATGCTAACCTTCATAATCATGGTGTCGATTGTCAACTTTTGGAATCGGTGAGCTTAGATTTTGTTCGCAGTGAGCCTTCAGACATGCACCGCTGTCGCGCGTTCCCCTTTGCGTTAGCTGCTCTTTCTTATCTTAGTGCGTGTCCAAGCCGTTTCCATTTTTTCCCTTTTAAACTGGTCCATCGATGATCATTCGTAAACATTATTGATGAAAACCTGTAGCCGATCTGTCATTCTGTTTGTGATAGTGCATGAGGATTTATACCAAAACGGCCTAGGCCTATAACCCAGAACAGTCTGCGCAAATGTCGCCAACAGGCTAAACAGCCCATGACCAATATGGTCCCCGTTAGTTCAAAACGGCTCACACAGAGGTCTAAAACGGTCCAAAGATTTAACGCATAAGGTAGAAATGTAAAATGATTTACAGCATAATTGTTTAGTCACTAAAGTGATAATTTATGAGTGGTAAAGTACTGCGTCTAGAAATATCTTCAGCAGTCGTTTCGTTCATTGTGAACCGTTCCAAGTTCGGTAATGAATGAATAATTCGCGGTGACGTGGTTTCGTTGTATAGATGGATCAGTCTGGCTTGACGCTGGGTAGTTATCAGTACTACACGGGTAACTCGTCCGCCCAGGCTCACCAGGCATTCATTGATTTCTTCACAAGCGTCACACAGCTTCTAGGAGCTACACGTAGCAATGCCGCCGACTACGCCGAGAAAGTCTGGCAGCTCGAACAAGCTATTGCTGAGGTACCGGGCAATCGCATTCAAGTTAATGAACTACCAGTATTTGCACAACTGCGCCAAAAATCCCGCTCTACTTTGAAGCGCTATACCTTTAAAAAAATTTGTTTTCAGTAAAATCATAAAATGAAACGGGAAAATGCTACAAGACAGCACACTTAATGGCGAATCAAGTCGTGCTAATTTTTGTCGCCGTTGTTAAATATTGTAGGCAAAATGTCAACGATTTTTTGACATCACAAACTCCGTAACTTTTTAATGCAAATGGCTGCAGGCATAACGACATTTGATAAAATGTTTGACGGCGCAAAAGGGCTGAATGCTTTCCAAATGGTGTGGAATTTTCACGGATGCATTCACGCTAAATATTGTTGATTGTGCTAGGCGTTTGTGAAGCTTGAAGACCGAGCGGATCCTAAAAGCGTCTATAATGTGATGACGCTGGACAAATTGCAAGAGTTATTCGGCAGCACCAGCGTGGTCTGTGCTTTTATTTAAACATTTAAAATTTAAAATAGTTGTGCTATATTTAGTTGCTTTGTAAGTGCAGCGATTGATGAAATCGCAATTCGTGTTGAATTGAAGATCGATTTTGTTGTCCACACTTGTGCTTATCTTGATGCGTACTTTCTACTTTCCACTGTTGATATTTTGTTATCAATATTCAACAGTTTAATTTTTGTCACAGTGCATATTGATGATCTTGTCGTGTTTGTAATTATTTTTTATTTTATTTATTTTCATTTACATTTATATGATAAATAAATTAAGTTTGCACAAGTAAATTTATTTTAAATGCTCGAATTTGTGTTAGTTTATTGGTAGAGGTTTGTACTGTCTCGTTGTAAATTTCTGTTTACGCTTAATACCTTGATTGTGGTTAGCAATAGGCCTACTGATTGTTTAATGCCTGTAGGCCTATGGTAGTCTATCCGGCGCTTGACATCAGAGCTTTTTGACCTGTGTGTGCATTCATTTTGATCGTGACTGAGATGTTGTGTGCACCCTGTAGCTGGATGTGAGAAAGTTGCTGCAACTTATGTTTGATCAAAACCAGCTGGATGCGTCCTTGCGGATCAACGTGCGGGTGCCTGAATACTTCAGGAAGCTCGGCGTTCTAATGCGCGTTGCCAAGTCCGAGTAAGCTTTAGCCGTTTAGCCTATGACTGAGCGTAGTTAATACTATTGCCGTGGGTTTAATACATCGTTAAACCAGGCGCAGGACTGTAGCCAAACTTTTTCACAGGACTCCACCCTCCATCTCCACCCAGTCCGCAGTCCTCCATTAATCGAACAGGAATCTTTGTCTTTTCAGGTGTTCCTTGCCTTTTTGATGATTGTCTTCTTTGTGTTATGCATTTTGCATGTACGTTTTAAAAAATGAAAGAAAGATTTATTTACTCGCTGACTTGCGTACATTTTGGTAGAACGTTGGCTGCGTACGTTGCGTGGACTTGCGTCAAGTCCATGTTGTGGTACTCTTCCAGTCCGTTCCAGCGCGCGGTGACGCAGCTGAAGACGGCGCTGCTGGGAGTCGAGGGAGAGTCTCAGAGGTGGGAGAAATGCACCCAGATCACAGACTCTGCGCTCGGCTTCGCCACAGGAGCTCTGTATGTCGACCGATACTTTTTGGACGACGATCAACTTCGGGTAACAACTGCGTTATAATCTGTTTGTCTGTTTTTACGCGCGACAGCAGAATGCTTCGCGCGTCTTTGCCATCGTCTGGGTGTCTGTCTGTCCGTCTGTCCGTCTGTCTGTCACACTCGTGATTTGTATCAAAACGGTGCAAGCTAGGATCACGAAATCTTCACTGTGGGCTGCCCCAAGGTCTCTAGTTTATTGTGACAGAATTTCCTGCCACTGGGTGCAGGGGTTCCCCTCGAACGAGGGCGTCGAAGAGGGGTACCCCCTAAAAAGCCGTCATTTTGCCGTTATTGACTCGAATAATGTGAAAACGGTTGCAGATAGGTACATACATGCTGCTTATCATAACAAGCACTGGTGACAGGCTTTTGGATTTATTAACATCGATGACTTTGAACGATGAACTCCTCAAAGAGAGGTTTTTAGTGAATTTTTCGCAATTTTTGGATGCAGCGCACATTTCAACACTGAATTGCGATTAAATGGCTGGAGATAGACCAAGACAACCTGCATAAGAAATTTTCAGCATTCAATGTAGATTTTAGCAGTTCAAGTCCCGACTCCCTAGATTTAAGGAGGCCGGCGAAGGCGGGCGTCAAAGACAGCTACCCCTCTAAAAAGTGGTTATTTTACCACAATTATCTCGCGTAGCGTGAACACGGTTGCAGATAGGCACAGACATGCTGCTTATCATAACAAGCACTGGTGACGAGCTTTTTATTGCTGTCAACGTCGATGACCTTGAATGACCTTGAACCTTCAAAATAGGGGTTTTTAATGAATTTTTCTGCGATTTTTGGCTGCGACACACATTGTAAGAGTGAATTGCGCCGAATTGGCTGGAGATAGACCTGGACATTTTGCGCATGACATTTTTTAGCATAGAACGTACATTTTTAAGAATCTACAAGTAGTTGTTTTACCGCTATTGGCTCGTGTAACTTGAAAACGGTTGCAGATCGGCAGAGACATGCTGCTTATCATAACAAGCAATATAGTGACAAGCTTTTTATTGGTGTAAACGTCGATGACCTTGAATGACCTTGAATTTCGGAAATAGGAGTTTTAGTGTTCTTCTGCAATTTGTGGCTGCGGCGTAGATTTCAAGAGTGAATTGCGTCAAAATGGATAGAGTTAAATCAAGACAACCTGCGAATATGAACTGCTAAGGCTGTTGCGCGTCTAATGAGCTTTGCTCAAATTACTTGTTC
>Ga0056128_1011248_pt1 | contig 11079 bp, 8 predicted proteins | sample WorMetLIZISLAND2_FD_71113 | JGI IMG/M metagenome (GOLD analysis project Ga0056128, IMG submission 71113) | Marine gutless worms symbiont microbial communities from Max Planck institute for Marine Microbiology, Germany - Olavius geniculatus... ... | reverse complement strand
AAGCCCTTCTATTCACATTACTCATATCTTCGTTGAAGCGCCGCCTCGTTTTAACTTCAAAACATGATACCAAGCTGATTTGCAGACGAGCGACAAAGTCTTCCATTTTTTCAACAGAGACATCTGGGTTCAGGTTATCAACACAAAACACTTGTTTCTTTCTAGTAATTTCTGCTGCTGATATACCAGCCATCGGCAATAACAAAGATTATTTAACTGCTGTATTCAAATATTGACTTTAGTCATGTAAAGAATTTCTTTCGGAACATTTTGCTGAAAATCCCATGACTGTGATGTACGGTTGCAAAATTATGGTGTCATTAACTTTGTGACGTTTATTGGACCACCCTGTATTGTCTGTGACAGAATATAAAATCACCTGAGTGTCTGTGCGTCCGTCCGTCCGTCCGTGCGTCCAACTTTTTTTAAGCTTTCTTCCTTCCACCTTCCCCTTTCCTTTTCCTTCTCCTTTCTTTCCCTTTCTCCTTCCCCTTTTTCTTTCCTCTTCCCTTTTCCTTTTTCTTTTCCCTTTCCCCTTCCCCATTTTCCTTTCCCTTTCACTTCCCCTTCCACTTTCCCTTTTTCTTTTCCTTCTCCTTTTCTCCCTTTCCCTTTTTCCCTTTTCCTTCCCCTTTCCCTTCTCCTTTTCTTTTCATTTTTCTCTTTTTTCCTTCCTCTTTCTCTTTTCCTTTCCCTTCTCCTTCCCATTACCTTCCCTTCTCCCTTCCTTTCCCCTTCACCTTCCCCTTTCCCTTACTTTTCCCCTTTCTCTTTCCCTTTCCCTTTCCTTTCCTTACCCGTTCCTTTTTCTCTTTCTTTCCTTCCTTTTTTTCGTTTCCTCGTCCGTGCGTCCAACATTTGAGGCGCCACATCTCCGTAACGGTGCCATGGACGCATGGTCACTATGTACCACCCATATGATGTCGACCCCCGGAAGTCGAATGGTCACGTGACCGATAACGTCACGTGAGTTCAAAAGATCAAACTCGTGACCCCATTATCTTTGAGGCGCTATATCTCCGTAACGGTGCAAGAGAGACGCATGGTGACGATGGACTTTTTATAGTAAAGCGCTGGTGACAAATCGAATGGTCTCGTAACTGACAATTTGAAACTAAACTGTTTGATTTTTTTCTACCAGTCTAAACAGATCACTGATTATATTTATACGGACATATACTGTAAACTGTCGAAATGTATTGGACAGACTCCGTGTTCATATGAACATTATCTTGTTGACTTCAAATTTGCACGCTGACTGTCAATATTGTAGGCTATATCGACGGAGAATGCAGTTAAATTGTTTTCGTTCGAGGTTACGTGCGTTGTGACATGCAGTTATCAGAGGGTGAGACCGGGCGTATTGAAGCACGCAAAGAATGGCTTCATCAGATCAGACATGCAGCCGAGTCTGCAGCTACTGATATTGATCCTGTCTACCAGGCGGTCTTCCACGGTCTACGCCAGGTTAATACTCTGTTTCTTGGGTATTGAGACGATCCGTGCATTTCTTTTGATGCTGCAATAAGACGATTCGTGCACTGTTTCGACTAAGTGCTCGCTATGTGAGATAGGCTAAGCAACAGCAGAAATGCATACATATTGCAGACCTGCGTAGGCTATGTGTATGTGACTTCATTTTCGTCATATACGTCGCCAGCGAGTTCTATCGCTGTCTGCAGACCTAGTAGGTTTACTTTGTGCTTCTAGTCATCTGTTGGCTGCAAAAATTAACCAGTAAAACAGTAATCGTGGCATTCGCTCTTCCGTCCTCTTCGTCCAGTGCACGAATCGTCCCATAATCGTTTCTCGCATCTTTATGACATGATCTGATGTAGCGTACCGTTACGTCGTCTCAAGTCATGGTAGCTTGTCTTGATGTAGAAACTCCCGCAAAGCGCACTTTTTGCATCTTTCTAATAATTTTTAAAAGTTTTTTATTAGTCATTTTTATCACGCACAGTATTCGTGCTTTTTTAACTTTCAGACGGATTCCGCCGATTGCTACACATTTCTCCGTAGCATGGTTTCGTCGTCCGTCGTCCGTCACAAGCGTGCACCCGGCTCAAACCGTACGACGGAATTAGATGCTAATTGGCAGGTACACTTGCGGGGGGGGGGTAGTGACACATTGTGTTAAATTGGGTCCCTAACCCCCAGGAGAAGGGAAGATTTTGGCGGTCAAATCCTCAGCCAAAACATGCAGTTGCTTAATCCTACTTACGAAGAAAAGATGATTATAAGTGATTCACCAGGCGGTGCAATGATCGGCGATTCCGCCTCTTACCAAATGACGTCGTGGTCGTTGTTGTAACAGGACGCGCTGGAGTACGGCGGTGGTATGAAGGTTGGCTGCTCACTTTCACTGCTGGAACGCAGCGGTGTCAGCGGCGCCAGTGGTCAGCAGAGGCAGTCGACAGCCGCCCGTGCATCTGCAGCAGCAGCAGCAGCTCAGTATAGACCTATGCTGCGATGTGTCGCCGCCACTGACGAACAGGCGGACTTTCTACTCGGCAAAGGGCTGGACAGAAACACCGCAGCCGTAAGGCAAGCCAGTCGCAATGATAGGCTATGTCCGGGCATTTTTAGTTTAATTTTAATGTGAAAAATAGCCGGTTTGTTATGATTTTCGGCAGTGTACTTATTTAAATCCTATTCCTTTTTCTGTTTTAACGTGAAAGCGTAGGTTAGGCTATTGATTATGCGGCAGACTACGGCCGTCTTATAGTAGGCCGCATTGCGGGTCTTGTCTGTCTGTTTGCCCGTCTGTCCCGTACTGGCTTCTGACTCGAGAAGGAAAAGCCGCATCAACACTGTAATCGGCGTGAACGTTCGTGCGTAACCGGTGTGCTAATTTTTGCTCAACAGTCAAAGCTCAAACGTATCGAATGTACAAAGCTCCCGAAAGTGACGCATGCATACCTCGCGTAGACGCGGCGTGCATGAATACGACCTGATCTAAGCCTACTTTATTGCTAACGCTTACAATGCTAGACTTTCAGTAAAGTTCAAACTCAAACGTATGTAATTTTTGTATGTACTTAAGCGGACGGCCGTATCACACGTCGGCAGTGGACCGACATCTTTCTTGCTGTAACTTTGTTTTTTTTCCGTTTGAATTATTTTTGTGGTACCAGAAATTAAATAATTTGAACAATTTGAATGTTTTTTTACAGTTTTGACTGCATTGAAAAAGGCGTTCCGATTCATGTGCCAAAAATCACGTCGCACAGCAGAGCTCACTATTGGAATCCGGAACTGGAGGTCGACGTAAGTCTACCAACTATAATAACATTCTGTAATTCTATATGATCGTTCTTTTTTCACTGAATTGCTATTATATAGTCATTGTTCTCATTGACATACAGCAATTCAAGCATTTTGTCATCTAGACCTTCGAAAATTAACCACGCAATTAATGATTAAAAGTGACGAATATTATTACTTTTTTATACCCCCTGTAGTAAAGGTTCCCAGGAGGTTAAAAACAAAAGTTAAAAACAAAGATGGAATGGCTATTGGTCCGGTGGATCCATGGAAAACGAGTCGTGCAAAAGCACCGAGTTAAAACGTTGGATCGTCACAGAGATACGCTGAAATAAAAACTGGGTCTCTCTGTCGTCGCCAGAAAGGTTACTCATTTTCTGACCCAGGTTGTTGATGAACTCTAGCGCTGAAGCATTCAGGGCCCCAGGTTTTCCACCGCAATAGGCTCGAAGACGTAGGACGCCATGAAGTCAGCATAGATCCTACTTATCAGCCTCTCTGTCAGCTGTTTGGTCAGACACCAGTCCTGCGCCTGTGGCAGCAATGTCTGCATAATGATGCAGCCAACGTACTGGTAACTGTGACATCCCATATAAGAGGTTTTCCACCTTGCCACGGGATTAGAGTCAGCCCATCTGGACGCTTGCCGTCCTGCCTGTTTAAGCCTGATGGCTCCTTGGTTGCAGGTATTCCGGCCGCGTTGAGATAACGCGCCAGATAACGTCGTTAAGCACCTGGTGTCTAGCAATCTTACCAGGAGCTTTCTTGCAGACCATGGCGTGACGACCTTATTATTATTTAAATAAACGATTCATTAATTGAGCATATGTTAAACCGCTGCTGGGGTGGGTAAGTAAGCACGCAGTACGAACTCCACCCATTCCTGTAAACCTACTTAATCCACGCCCGTGGAGATCGCATAGCGTTCACTAGCTGTTCTTTGCTTTATCACGCACGGCTGCCGCCAAAAGTTGTGTTAGCACGAGCTCAGTGTTGTTTGGTTGTAGAGAAAGAACGGTGGATCGCTGGTAGTTGTGCCGCTGAGAGACGACAGTGAGCGTGTGTTCGGCGTACTGGCGGTTGACACTGTCAACTACCAGACGAATCGACAGCTCGACACCACTCCAGCGTTCACTCCCGCTTACATCGACTTTTATCAGGTGCTCTCATTGCAACAGATTTATCTGTCGTGCCTACCGTCCTGGTGTGCACTTTTCGTGTTTCGGTTCTAGTTTGAATCCAACTGTACTTTTTGCGTCAGCTTCACAGCGTAAAAACCAGCCACCCAAGCTAACTCAGCCTGGCCATCCCTCCGTGAGCAGGCGCAGAGTACCAGCGAAAGCCGGGATGTAATCATGTGAACAGGCACACCGCGCGATGCATTAATCGTAATCCTAGAGTGTAAACTGGTGTCTGAGGTGAGAGTTAAAGAAACGGAGGTCAGTGTCACCCGGCCTATGGGCCTTATTTCTCGGGAATGACTCAGCGTTTCTTGCATGCTTGCGTCGTGCACAGGGCGTGTGCGGGGCGTTCAGTGCGGGGTATCACAAACTGGTCGCTCGTCAGAAGCTGGTGCGGATGTGTCGCGGCGCGGCGCTGTGGTTGATTCGCTGCTGCACGCGCGTGCTGGCCGTCGACGTCTACGCAGCGACCAAAGATCTCAACGCTCAGACCACGCTCATCCACCGCGTCTTCACGACGTCGCGCGGCCGTGTCGTCGCCTGCGACAGTACGACACCCGCCTTCAGACAGGGCGACAATCTGTTCCTGTTAGTATCGTCCGTTTCTTTTACGGTCACGTCTCCGTGTGGAAATTGTGACGATCGCTTGTCGAGCGTTTACACGATGAAGCCAACTCGATTAGCGCGTGTTGAATTACTAGCCAGCTTCGTCGTGTAAACGGAATATTACATAGACGGCGACAAACAGGAGTAGCAAGAAAATGTCCCGGTACACCGCAAGATAAGGGGCGAAACGTGTCACATATTTTAGAACTTTTGGTTACCAACTTTAGCTATTTCAGCTGTGATTGCATTTTCCAGGTCCACCAGTTTCTATTCATCCGCCGTTGGCAAATCTGGTGTCGGCCTATATCTAAGTGGAGTTAAGGTCTCGATGCGCCTTGAGACTAGTTGCATCTAAGGGCAAAAAGTCTTGGTTTTGGAAATATCAAGACGATTTTGCTAGCAATTGCAATTTAATATTTTATATTTCGAGATAAGCTAAGTAGCTATGAAATCAAATAGTAGTTACCGTCGACGGACATTGAATAGCATGCATTGCGTAGCCTATTTTGTCACATCTAATTATAATTCTTTAACGAAATAATTATTGAGTGGTATTAATACGCTAAACGTTAGATGCTGCATGAAAAATAAAAACTTGGTTTTCGTCTTGAGAAAGAGTCTTGGTTACGGTTTTAGTTTAGCAAAATGATTTGCTTAGGCCTACATTACTAGGTTATATTATTCCAGTGGCAGACTGGCACTGCAAGTAACACTGTGTGATTTTATATGGCAGGTGACGCTCGGCTCCGAGGTTGTTTTTTAAAACTTTTTTTGTCTATAACAGGGAGTATCTTTTCGCGTGTGCTGACTCGTCTGAGCCGGTGTCAGCGATGGCGTACGCAGAGCGACGTCTGGCGGCGCCTCTGCGTGATGACTCCGGCCAGGCTCTGATCATCGTTGATATGAACCTCGGTGATATGGACACGCCGGCGCCGCCTGCCTCCGACTCTGAGATGAGGCAGATCGGACGCATGATGAGGTTGCTTACTACCGCCAGCGACCAGGTCGTTGCCGACTCACACCACGGACGAATAGTCACCTGCCTCGGTTAGTCTGTTAGCTTGCTAGCTTACTTTTTTACTTACAACAAGGCTCACTAAACTACATTACTACATGACTATACTTATTTCTACAACTACAACAACAGCTGCAACCACAGTCCAAATCTACAACTACTGCTACACTAGTCAACACTACTTTTGAACTACTACATCCTCACTACTGCTACTTGTCTTGTCATCTTCAGTCAGTAAGTTAGCAAATATTGTGGCCCCCGGGAGCTGTTGTCGATGACAAGCTAGAGCAAACACCAGCCACGAGCTCCCCACTCAGACAGACGGTCCACCTACCGGTAGCTCAACTTTTTGACTCCGTCCCAGGGCGTTGGGAGGGCTGTCACGAACAGGTAAGGAAAGGAACAAACGACAAGAACTTCATCGGCAGTTAGAAGATGTCTCTTGTACCACAGAGCAGTTATCAGCAATCAACAGACAATACCGAATGAACGACTCTACTGAACGACTACTGAACGACTACTCAACCCCAAAAGCACATGGCTCAAAAACAAGAACAAGCACACGAGCCGGCAGCCAATCAAAAGGCTCGAATTGGGTGAAGAATTATAGCGATGGGCGGATTCCTAAAGAATCTAATTAGGATGGTCCCAGTGTATCACAGTCGGTTGGGCAGTAGCAGTGGCGTATTTAGGATTTGGCAAAGGGGGGGCATATGGCGAGCGCGCAGAGCGCGAGCCTATAACGGGGGTCAGGGGGTGAAGCCCCCTTGAAGCTGAAACACTTTTTGCTTTTGAACGTTCAATGGAAGCCGCAAATTCGCCCATTTTTGAAATTTGCTGGAAAACGGCAAAAAACGCACCTTTTCATATAAAGTCGCCTGTAAAAAATTTTCTTGGTCGGGCCAAAGGAGGGGGGCATCGCACCATGCCCCTCCTAAATACGCCACTGGGCAGTAGCCCAAATATCCACAACAATAGTTTAGTGCTTTATAGCGTGTTAATGAAAAAACCTCTAACGTGCTCCGTGTGCTGGCAAAAAAGTGAGTGAGTGAGTGAGTACGGTTTAACGTCCCGTCCGACACAGTAAGTTTCTTATAGGTCATTTCGGGGACGGCCTTTCCAGGCAAAATGGCACATAGGCCTACATATAATGACGAAACAAAAAAAGTTTAACCTTTACAGAAAGTTTAACCTTTATAAAACACAAAACCAAAAAAAACTACCTGAACCTAAAATTGTGAGAATTGACGATTATAATTGTGCATATTTAACAATAATGGCAGTTCTAATAATTTTCCCTGTTATCCTCCAGACAAAAGGAAAAGGAAAAGTAAAAGCTACCGTACTTCTTTCCTTTTAGCTCTATCTTGTGCTCCATCTTCCTTCACCTGCAGGCCGTATCTGAAACTGGCTGTCCTCTCGTATCTTTCTTCAAATCTCTTTAATTTCCAGATGTACTGAGGTTTTCCTCGTCCTCGTTGGTCTGTAAAAGTCGGTATGTTGAAATGGGCATCTGTCATTTTGGCCTTTCTGACCCAAAGAACACTAACTCTGCTCTTCTTATGTGTGCCTCAGTGTGCTTCTGTTTTGCAAAATATAATTAATATTTAATTTTTATTTATCTGTCGCGCTGATTGACAGAGGGTGAGAAGATAACGGACACAGACCGGCGCCTGGACATGCTGTTTGAACGCGTCCTGCTGATCGACCTGCGTCAAATGCTCAGTCGATTCGACCCGGCCCAGTTCAGCGCTCTCGTTCAGTCCACTGAGCCGTCACAGCTGATACTGCGCGTCCTCAAGGCTGTCATCATTCTCGTCAAGCCTGAGCCCATCACGGACGTCGAGCGATGCAACTGGTGCCGATGTTTGACGGTCTGTCTTCATTTCATCGCTATTTATGGGCTGGCCCGCTTGGTATTTGGATGGGTGAGCATCAGCAGACCAGTAAGCTATCTGCGATTAGCCACTCAGGTCAACTCAGCCTGGCCATCCATCCGTGAGCAGGTGCAATCATTACCAGCGAAAGTTGCGACGTAACGTAACGTAAACAGGCACACTGCGCGATGCACTAACTTTCCAGATACGACAGCATGTAACAAGTTAACATGTAACAAGTTAACTTAGCCTAAACAGACCTTCGATTTGGTAAAATATGGGCAACTTTAGAATATGCCTACTGAAAGCTTACTTGTAATTTGTTTCCTCTAAAGCAGTCAAGATGGCTATATTTCACAAGGTAGTGTAGCTACGCGTTTAGGATGTTATAGTGATCATTTAGTTACACATTTAACGCAGAGTGTATATACTGCTGCAGGTGAAAAAAAAGACTTGAAAGCAGGTAAAATAGCCTATTTGATGCAGTTATGACAGAAACTTAGGAGCTTACTATTTATTGGGCCACTCTGTGTATTTGGTACGTAATGTGATGTTTTGCACGCAGCACGTGACATCCAACATGGAGGAACTGGTGTGGTTCGTCGACCCGACGTCTGCCACCTACTCACGACCTGAACTTGTTCGTCAGCTTCACTATTACCTCGACGGTCCGTTACGAATGCAGTACTCTGTTTGGTAACGTACACTTCTTAGGCGTAACTAATAGAGCTTCCTATAAATTGTCCTCAGATAACACAAGCTGCAGCGGCATCGCAGTGTGCCAAAGATTATAGATCCTATGTGCGACGTTATCAGAACGCATCAGTATGAGAATCCCAGGAACCAAGCTCCGTATGCCAGTGTCATGTTATCATGTCATTAAGCGACGAAGTGCCCTATTTCACTGGAGAGATAGACAGTTTGGACACGCCCGCTCGTCTGCTGTCTTGTACAGCATTTGCTGCCAGTCCGCCACTCGCACACGGAACAGCTAGAAGTCCAAAGAACGGATAGACAAAACGTAACTATGAGCTCAGCTTAGTCATCAGCGAGTGGAGACGACAATGGCAAAGCGTCAGACCGCATACGTTTTACGATGTCAAACGCCAAAGACCCGGGTCACCGTTTGCGAGCGACGACATCGGCGACGATCAACGGATCAAGCATTCTGACGACGACAGACCGGGTTTGACACGGCCCATTTATTATTGTACTGTAGGCCTACTGTGCTTATTGTGAAGTTTATTGCTTTTTTGTAACTCGCATTAATCCGTGACGACGTTTTGCAGCTTGCTAAAGTCTATTTTTTGCTAAAACAATGCAAATATCTGTGATTTTCTGCATTTCCAAATTTCAGACAAATGGGCGAATTTGCGGTTTCCATTGAATGTTCAGAAGCAAGCTTCAGGGGGGCTTGGCCCCCCTGGCGCCCGACTAGGGGCTCTGCTCTTAGATCCCGCTGGGGGCTCCGCCCGCAGACCCCCGTTATAGGCTCGCGCTCTGCGCGCTCGTCATGCCCCCCTTTGCTAAATCCTAAATACGCTGCTGCCTAGCTCCGCCGGTTTTTCATTAACGGTGTGGACGTTTGCTGTCGATTTGCTGCCTGAAGAAGCTGTACAGCGTACAGCTAATTCATCGTTACAAAAATAGTTCACTGCAAGTTATGCAACAATCGGCAAGTCTTATTCAGCGAGACGCGCGACTTATTGCGTTCTTGCACAAATCAAAGGCTGGATGGAGTTCGCTCGTCAACGAGCTACAGGCACGTGTGATAAGAGCAGCTGTAAAACGCGGTTTCCACCCGACGCAACGTCGCAACGCAACGACCGTTTTTATCGTTGCGTTCTGGCCGTTGCGTCAGCTGCGTTTATTGCGTAGGGCCTACTTTTTGCGTTCGTTAGTCGTTGCGTACGTTTCAGTGCGTTCCGTTGGATGGAAAATGTACGCGTAAGACCACAGATTGACCGAGATTCACTGATTTAACTGAATGATTGACAGATCTGCCACGTGACGAAGTGCTTTCGCTGGGTAATCTGGTGATCATCTGCCTCTATGACTGGGCGTCTGTCTGCCTCGCTCTGGTTGACCGAATGAGGTCCTACTGGTGTCCGCCGACAGCCTCTGACGACAGGTATGAAACAAGCGAACTTAGTTCCTCTCTGTTAGCTGATTGTGCACGAAAAGTGTGGTGTACAATGTCCAAAATAATAAACAAAAAAACTATGTCGGGCGAGTGCCGTCATATTAGGCGGCAGCGTCGTAGGCGGGAAGTCGCAATTTTCTGACGAGAGAGCTTCATCTTTCTGACAGAGGACATTATGGTTGCTCAGAATTTCAATCCTGCTGCTAAATTACTCCAAATGCTGTATTTCCAACCCCAAATTTTGTACGTTTGAAAGAAAAATCTCTGACAGGTTACCGGTATAATTTAGAGGGGAGAGGGGCTACTGCCCCCTACGACGACGCCACTGTTATGCGGCCGTCCACCCAGCTGTTACCTTAATTTATTTTTATTTTCACGCCGTCGCCTGGCGAACACATGTCAGACCTAGCCTATATCGGGAACGCATAAAAGTTCACTGTGAACTAAGTTTGCCAAGCGCATTTTTACGTTCGTACTAGATAGCTTCACCTTTGATTTTGACAGTGAAAAATATCATCATAGTTGGTTGCTCCTGTCCCGAGGAACGTTCATACCAATTCTGGTTTTCCCTGCAGTTAAAGATGGTCAGACAGACAGACGGACAGACGGACGGGCAAGACCCTTAATGCGACCTAATAGGACCGCCACACAAAATATTCTAACTATTTATTGAGCGATTTCGGCCGACCGTTAAGCTGTAAGCTTAAAGGTTGACCCTTTTTCGTGGTAGTCGCCCGTCCGTCTGTCCGTTCATCTGTCTGTCTGTCCGTCACGGATGTACTGTGGCTAAACGGTGCAAGATAGGGCCCATCATTAGCGCCGATATGTTGTTATTGATCACCAATAAGAAATCGCATACTGGCTTTCAAATGACATAAACCATTGATTTTGGATGACCTTGAAGCAGGGGTTATTCTAAGGAAAATTTTGGACTGCACATGTGGGCCCATGGCGAGCGCGGAGCGCGAGCCTATAACGGGGGTCTGGGGG
>Ga0056128_1011247_pt1 | contig 11079 bp, 5 predicted proteins | sample WorMetLIZISLAND2_FD_71113 | JGI IMG/M metagenome (GOLD analysis project Ga0056128, IMG submission 71113) | Marine gutless worms symbiont microbial communities from Max Planck institute for Marine Microbiology, Germany - Olavius geniculatus... ... | reverse complement strand
GGTTATCATGTTCTACCAAGTATCGGTGTACATATTCTCCCAGGCGATGACGTTCGTGTTGGCACTGATCTTCAGTCATCAGTTTCAGAAGGTCAGCGCGGATCTGGGAAGTTGTCTGGATAATCCACGGCGTCAAGTGTCGGAGGTGGATATTGAGACGTTCAGACAAAAGCATCAGAGGATAGCGATGACCGTCAGTGATCTAGATGATTCTCTGATGTTCTCCAACGCCTCGGCGTTTTGCTGCCAGCTGTTTTGTTTCATCATCATGCTGTACATTGTCATTTTCTACCACTTTCTTATGGTCGATCCTGTCACCATCGCCACTCACGTGTTCTGGATACTGCTGATGTTCTTTGGGCTTACGCTCACCGCCGCAAGCGGAGTTATTGTTCATCACTATGTGAGTTTTACTCACTAATCACTCACTAGTCACTGTTTGCCAGAATTTCTTCTACTCTTCGGTGCTTCGTTAAATTTTAAACTATTTACCTGCCGTGCAACTGTCAAACATAAAATTGCGGATTTCCTCAATAATTTTGTTACAACAAATATAGAAAAAAATTAGCGAACTTACTGTCGTCCAAAATGTGTGTTTTATTTGAAGAAATCACTCGTTTTCTTAAATGTTTACTTGGTATCAGCCATGTTAGGAATGTTGCGTGTTGCGCTGTTTGATTATTTTACAGTTTGTGAATGGAAACAAGCCTGTCGCAGGTGTTGCTAAAAAACTCCCATCGAAGCTGCATTAAAATGCAGTTCTAAAATTTGACGGATTGAAGAGCAGCGCTAAAAATCCTTTTAGTCGCCTCGTCAGCGCTTCTGCAGTGGCGAGCCCTGTATAATACTGTAGTATCTGTTTATTCATTGATTTAATTATTCTACTATTGTTGTCCATTTGCAGGCTCACAAAATACACGAACGTGTTCATGACATAAACCTTTTAAGTCTGCACGGAGATGCTATCGGAAAAGTAAGTTCAACAAACAGTCCTTACTCAGTTGAATTTCAGAGTTGAATTTCCGTGATTCTGGTTGCCGTCTTTTCGTAAAATTTTGATCGGACTTTAAAAATGTGCACTAAAAAATCTTCCGTTTCCTACTCTTTCGCCAGACAGCATGGAAACACACAATTTTTAGGCGCAAATACAAAAAATTGTTTTGAGACGCAGCAATGATCCTTTCATCCTTCTCTATTATTTTAACTAAACAATAGATATTGTCAGTCACGAGACCATTTGATTCACTATAAATGGTCTATCGTCACCATGCGTTTATCTTGCACCGTTATGGAGATGTGGCGCCCCACGCTTTTGACCTTTTGTGATCACGTGACGTTATCGGTCACGTGACCATTCGACTCCCGGGGCCGAGTTTCTATGGGTGGTCCATGGTGACCATGCGTCCATCTGGTACTGTCACGGAGATATGGCGCCTCAGACATAATGGGATCACGAGTTTGACCTTTTGGGGTCACGTGACGTCATCGGTAACGTGACCATTTGACTCCCGCGGGTCGATTTTTTATGGGTGGTCCATAGTGAACATGCGTCTATCTTGCACTGTTATGGAGATATGGCGCCTCAAATATTGGACGCACGGACCTGGACACAGAAAGAAAGACGGAAGAATGGAAAGAAAAAGAGGAAGGGGGAGGGGAAGGAAAGGGAAAAAGAAAATGGAAAATAAAAAGGAAGAGGAAGGGGAAAGGATAGCATTGGACAGACAACAAGTCCGACACGTTACAGTTAGACTACCGAGCCACACAAAACAACAGACTGCAGTATGCTAGCGTAATTAACTCCAATAGCCTATAACTGCATGATTGTAGGCCTTATAGTTTTTACGCGCTAAAGCGTCTTAGCCATCGCAATTCTGTCTATCCGTCCGTCACACGGGTGGATCAGTCAAAAACGGTGCAAGGTAGGATCACCAAATCTTCACCGTCGGCTGCCTGGAAGACTCTAGTTTCAGGAACCGTAAAGCTTTTCCATAAATTCGAAGGGGGTTACCCCGAACGAGGGCGCTAAATGAGAGGGGGTGGGCAAAATTTGCGATTTTTGGCCAATAAGTCGCTGTATTTCAGTAACGGTGCGAGATAGGGTTTAGGTTACTATTAATCACTAATAGAAAGTCGTACACTCGCTTTCGGTTGGCGCCGAATTCAATGACCTTGAATGAGGTTGAACGCTAAAATAGGGAGTTTTATGGATTTTTTGGCGATTTCGGGCTGCGACACAGGTCTATATCACTCACACGGTGGCGCCACGGAACTATCGTTATGCGATCCAGATAGAGAATTTGGTATTTGTATATTAACTTAGCGTGAACACCGCAATTTTCAGGTAAACTACTGAACCGGAACTGCTATATGCTTTCGCTCGTCTCGTGAGCATTAGCTTAAATTTCTTGTTGAAAATTATTAAAAATATTGTGTTTGATGAACATTGGTTCCTTAGCCTACTAAATGCCGCACTGCTAGAGTGGATAAGCGAGTTCGCAGTACGCGCTTAGTCTATAGCGTTCCAGACAGTGCTGTTTCATCATACTTAAACCACTCTGAGATCACATAGACTTCACCGTCGTTTGCTAATGGGGTGTTTACACGATCCAGCAAATGTCCAGCAATTCACGTGCATTTTGAATACATTTGCTGGAAGTTTGCTGGACGTTTGCTAGATCGTGTAAACATCCTATAAATTTATGACGCACCACTGCAGCTTAAAGTTGTAAAACAGTACGACTGTCAACTGAGTGTGGCTTATACCCCGTTTACACGATCAAGCAAACATCAAGCAAACATCAAGCAAACATCGAGCAACCATCGAGCAAATGTATTCAAAATACACGTGCACGACGTGTGCTCTAATTGCTTGATGTTTGCTTGACGTTTGCTTGACGTTTGCCTCATGTTTGCTTCGTGTAGGCTATGCTTCATGCAAGCTTGACGTTTGCTTGACGTTTGCTCTATGTTAGCTCGATGTTTGCATGATGTTTGCTTCGTCGTGTAAACGGGGTATTAAGCAGAAAATATAGACGATCATGAAGTGCGAATCATGAAGTGCTTTGTGTGTGGTCGGCTTCGCTGTAGGTAAACGTGTTTTTGAGCCGACTGTCTGGAGAGCCGATTGGGTTCACTGTGCTCGGTATATTCGTCATTGACAAGAACTCCATTCTCACGGTAAGCCGCTGATATGGCTTTTTACCTATCGATGTCTGACCCAAAATTCAAGAGTGGCACATGCCAGCATCAATTTTGGGGTAAGAGATGCGTGCGCATTGCAGTAGGGCCTATGCTTTTAAGCAACTCTCTCTCTGTCTTTTACGTTCTCGCTTACAGCTCAATAACGATACGAAAAGTCAGAAAAGATTTAAATGTCCATAAATTTTTCTATTTGTTCACCTAGCTCGTTTTGTCACCTCGAATGAAAGCTAAATTGATGTCATAAAGCTTCATCCGATCAGATCTCTTACCTGTATCGCTACAAGTTTACAAGCGACTGGTCACTGGCCCCTAATGGTAGTAATCTGATTTCTGGTTAACAGCGGATATTTAATTCTTTGCGTAAGTCCATACGTGAGCTCATCACACAAATAGTACAAGCCTGTATAATTTTTATTACCATCAAATTATCGATTGTGAACGATTTCTGCTGTGTTGTCGTGCATTCGCAGCTGCTCGGGCTGTTGATTACGTACTTTCTGCTCATCGTGCAGTTGTCGAGTTCTTCGCTGCTCGCAGCAACTGAACCTGCATCAAACTCTACTGTCATCGACTGAGTTGCTGATGCTGCTTATGCTGCCATGGCAACGATATGGCTTGCGCCTATATTTGTAGCTTACCGAATAGGCTTAATATACATTTGCCCGAAAGAAAGAGTCTACCGTTTTCACTGAATAACGTTAACGAATGTAGATGTATTTTTGCAACTTCTGGCACAAATTATCCTGAGAACACGTTATACTAAAACCTCTAAAATTTTAGTTGAAAATTTATTTACATGTAGGCTATCATAAAGTATTGTTAAAAAAGAAAAGAAGTCCCGCATATTGAATTTGAACAGTAGGGCTATGCAAAAACAGTGTTTTCTTCCGATATTGTTTCTACGTTGCTGGCTTTTTGATCTCGGTCACCGTCATTCTCTAAACACCATGTGGGCACTGGGCATAGCATAACATCACTAAAACTAAAGCAACTGGTTGCAAGATATTGTAAGTATATGAAAAATGCAAAACAACAATAATATTCAATTCCCTTTCCCAATTTTCCAAAAGACCTTTCCTGGTTTTTCTTGTAGCGTTTGCTTTAATTAGGTTTATATGGTTTAGCAAGACTCCCCTGGTGTTATTTATTGTTTATTGTTACTTACTCTTACGTAGGCGTAGCCAGAAATTGGAGTCACAAAAGGCAAACTAGCCACCAACGGCCAGAAATTGAAGCGGAAAGCCGAAAACAAAGGTGGACTTCTTGTGGAGAAGCTTAGCTCTCGGCGAAGCACAGCCCCGGGAGCAAACGCTTTTTGGGCATGAAAATTCTCTTGAAATGCATAGGCCTATATTGAGTATAAATTTTATAGTTTTACTGCAGATCTTTATAATGCACTGCATATGCGAGGCAAAAAGGTGACTTTAACATCTTGGGGGGGCATGGCCCCCTTTGCTTCCCCTAAATCCGCCTATGCCAATGGGCGAACAGCCATTGGTTAGTTTAATTCGGTTCATTTTATTTATATTGCTCTGAGCGCGCCTTGAAAATGTACAGAAATAAGCTAACTTACATTTCGAGAACAACAAATCTAAGCCTAAATTTTTTCTGGCAGTGGGAAGTTGGAAGCAGGCCTAGGCATATATAGGCCTACTAGCACCCCCTGTCTCAAAAATGCGATGTAAGGGATTTATTTTGCACGAGATATTTACATTGTGCAAACTTACGACGGTACCACACTACCACGAAAAATTGTGAACTTCAAGTTCTTTGTTTGCTCGCCGGAACTTTGCCTCTGGAGCCGTCGAGCGAGTCGAGTCTCCAGCAGATTTCCGCCGTAGGCTAATTTGCGCCTTACTCTTGTCTCAGGCTATTCTGACTGCACGACCTAAGCGTCGTTAAACAAATACTAAGCCTATCAGATTAACATTACTAGAAAAGTAAGAATAAGTGCGTTTCTAAGTAACAGTCACTGAATAAAATAGCATCAATATTAATGCTATTTGACTGAACTGACACGTTAGGCTATAAAAACCACCACACATGCGAAGAAACTGCCGCCGTCTCGGATTTTCCCTTGATGTTCTAGGCCTATTAATAACTTTTGAAAAAAACGCAGTACCGTACAGAAAAATCCAAATGGTATTTCCTATGCTGACTAAAGAATAAAGACGTCTTTGTTGCGCAGGATTTTTAGGAGATTATTTACTCAATTTTAAGTTAAGTGGAAGCTGGTCTGATAAAATGATGAGTCGGTGATGTTGGAAGATTTTTAGCAGTCACTTTGCTTCCGGTGCGTTTTACTGCATAGCCTACATCTAAACGTTTTACTTGCAAGCAGCTCGAGTGTTGATCAGATAACGAAAGTGCATTCGTTTGTTGAAGGTTAGAAGGTTAAAGGTGGTGTATATTTTGTATGGAAACCCATCGCAGAGATAAGAAGCGTCACCTGCCATATGGGATCAAACAGTGTTAGCTGCTACCCGACACAGGTGAACGCGCCCCGCCTTAACCCCAGCCAGACAGACCCGTACTCGATTTACTTACCGCGGATGGATGGAAGGCTGAGTTAACCTTGGTGTTGGGTGGCTTACCTGTTCGCAAACAGTCACGTTCAAGTAATAATCACTTGATAGCGACCCGACCGGGAGTCGAACCCACGACCTCTCGATGGTGAGTCCGACACCCATACCGTTACGTTACGCCAGCAAGCATGGGCGGCGCCAGAGTTCGGCAGGAAAAATTTTGATGGTGATAAAGTGCCAAGCTGTAAATTATTAAACGTCATTTTTGCAAGAAAACACATATATATGTGAGCTTTTTGCGTTTCCAAATATTAACAAATAATTTGAGAAAAGCTTACGTGACGCGCGATAGCAGCGGTTTTGCCACTTCGGCAATCAGTGTACAGCATGCAATAAAATAATAATAACTTTATACGAAATTCACTCTCAAAATGTGTGTCGCAACCCAAAATCACAAACAAATTACTAAAACTCCTATTTTTGGGGTTCAAAATCATTCAAAATCATCGATGTTGACACTTCTAAGAAGCTCATTACTAGTGTTTGTTATCATAAGCAGGACCTCTGCGCCTATCTGCAACTGTTTCCATGCTAGACGAGGCAATATCAGTAAAATAACCACTTTTAGAGGGGTACCCCTCTTTTACGTTCGCTTGCGCAGGCCTCCTTGAACCTAAAAGGTTGGGACTTGGACAGCTAAAATCTACGTTCAATGCTAAAAATTAATTACGCAGGCTGTCTTGGTCTATTTCCAGCCATTTCGTCGCAATTCACTCTTGAAATGTGCGCTGCATCCAAAAATTGCGATAAATTTAGCAAAACCCTTTTTGGGGGGTTTAACGTCGTTCACGGTCATCGATGTTGATAAATTTAAAAAGCCTGTCACCAGTGCTTGTTATGATAAGCAGAATGTCTGTACATATCTGCAACCGTTTTCACTCTATACGAGCCAATAACTGCAAAATAACGTCTTTTAGGGGGGTACCCTCTTTGACGTCCTCGTTTTAGGGGAACCCCCACACCCACGGGCACGAAATTTTGTCAAGGTAAACTAGAGTCCTAGGGGCAGCCCACAGTGAAGATTTCGTGATCATAGCTTGCATTGTTTCGACACAATACAGCAGTGTGACGGACGAATAAACGGTCAGACAGACGGACAGAAAACCAGGCCATGGCGAAGACGCGCGAAGCATTATGCTATCGCGCGTAAAAAGCAAGCAAATTTGCGGCTTCCATTGCACGTCCAAAAGTTAAGTCTTTTAGCTTCAATGGGCTTCACCCCCTGAGCCCCTGGACCCTGCTCTGGACCCTGCTACATTTTTTCCGTGCACACAAACAACTGAATAAGGTCGACATTTGAGCCACACACAAAAAAATTATTGCCCCCTGTGCCCTGGCTTTTGCCTTCCTCCCGTTCCCCCAGCTTCAGATTCTTACCGCCGCCCATGCTAGCAAGCAATGTTAATCAATAAGCAGGCTGCTGTTAATGATAACAAGTGACTAAAATAATTTTTTATTAGGCGGACTAGCTTTTTCATTCGCCAGGTGACAGCAGCAATAGCCTGTGCAGTTGCATGCTTTGGCTACGAGCTTCGACCTCCAAATTTTCCCTTCCGTGGGACTCAGAAACCCTATCTAACACAACATGTCATCGTACCTCACTTTAAGGCTTAAGTGTACTTGTCAAATGCCATCTAAATCCGTCGAACGATTTAAACCGGGCGCACGAATGTGACAAACCGCAGACAGACCAACAGACAGACCACGGGCCACATAGAGAAATGTGTAATTATAGGCAGAATCGCTTGCGACAAAGCGATTTCTGTTTAATAATTTACTGCGTAGCTAGATGGGGTGCACTGGGGACAATATTTTTTGGCCTGAAAAATCAAAAATTGGCATGAGTACCAAAAGCCAAATCGAATCGAATTTGTCTTTAACCATAGGGAAGGAAGAAGGAGGAAAAGGAAGGGAGGAGAGGACGGTGATAATCGATTAACTAAATGTTGAAATGTTAACTGTTTAGTGTTTAATATTTTCGGCTGTTAAAACTATATTTCATTTTTTTGCATGCCTATTTAAAGAAATTGGTTTTTACCAAAGTTGCGCCCTGAATTTTTCTGAGACTTTGGCGCTTTATAAATCATTTACTTACTTACTTATTTACTTACTTGCTTGACTACCCTATAGTTGAAACCGAGTACAAAACGATATGATAATATTATTTTGTTTGTCTAGATTTGTTTTGTATTGCTTGTCCAATGATAATTGGACAACGTCTAATAAGTTATTTGGCTTAGACCTGTATTGTGTACTTATTTTGCTAGTTTTTAATACACACGGCATCTCTGGGATACACATAATGCTTTTGTAGTGCAGATAGGCTATAGTTCGATTCCGACAAAAATCAGCATCAAAATCGGAAGCTGCTTTCGGTCAGATGAACCTACCAAAGTTCGCAACGAAGTAGCCGTCACGCAATAAAATGGGTTTGTACAATAGTGCTGTACTATTATCGTTTTCTTAATGTTAGACTAGATAATTGTAATTTTCTTTTACTGGGGCCTACTTTTTATAACTACGTTTCAAATTATCTTTACATTGCCTTTTTACTTCATACAATTAGCTCCAGTTTCATAACGTTAAATTATTATTATTATTCACAAGGACTATTGCTGTTTGAGTTAAACACATTTGATTTTGTTGAATTTAGTTTTCAAAGTTTTTACTCATTACAATTCTTAAGAAATTATAGGCCTAATATACAGGTTGGGCCAAAAATGGCACCATTTTGTGTATGCTTCATAACTTCATCAAATGTTAACCGATTTTAACAATTGTTTACTATCAAAATTAAGAAAAAAATTTGTAATAGGCTAACTCTGTTACAACAGATCCCACCACACCTCAAGCGTGTCGCTACACTACGTTGTAAAATGTCAGTGTTTTGAAAGCAACAATTGAAAACAAAACGACTTCTATAACAACACACTTTAAGAAATTAACAACAGAAAACAACGCGTTTGATATCTTAGTTATGGTCTTAAGTAACTGTTTTGTCCTGCAGTTTTTACGTCAAATGTTTAATGTGTCCGCCTTGCTGCTGGACGATGTACTCAACCCGGCGACGCCACTGAGCAATGACGCGGTCAACGAAACGCCGCTACAGTTTGCCACATTCTCATAGTCGCAACATTTTTTCATAAACAAAACTTTCTAAATATACTTATTAAATGCCAATGACGTCAGTGACGATTTCACTATAAGGCACAGGCAGAAAACAATACAAGCAAGCAAAATGTTTTTAAAAGCAGGTCTTGGCCTTGAAGGCCACACCACAAGTTGCTTCATTACAGAGAAAAGAAAGAAATAACTTTTGGTTGCGTACACACAGAGAACACAGACCGTCTACATGTGTTGTGTAACACCTACTTATTTTAATTCTCTCCATGGCGCGGGTCATAATAGCAAGTAGGCCCTTAGCTTTTCTTTTTGTTACTTGACTAACTTGTATACCGGTAGGCGAAGAATTTCAAGTATGATGTAGTGCAATATTGCAGCTGTTGTTTTTTAGGAAATCACCTGCAGTGTGTTAGAATTGTGTCCTCGCGTGATCAGTCTCGAAAAATCCCTCGAAAATTCCGGGAAGAACCAGGTAAGCTAAACTATAGCTCTAATCGATCGCGTTCGAATAAAATCAGACGCTTTCGGCTACGGTACATATTAATGCACAATATTGTAGCCTTCAATATAGGTAAACTTTCACTAATCAGATCATGATAATAGGCCTGTAGATTTTTTGTAGAATTTCGACGACTTTTTCAGAATAGAACTCAGTGACGACGGAAATCGCAGCTGAATGCAAACTTTTTTTCTAGCAGGGTGCCGTTCGAATGCAAGACACCATTTCTTCGTAGGTACAGTAGGCCCCTATATTAGACACAAAAACTGGACAGGACTGACTTTTCAAATCTTGACAGTTTCAGACGCTTTGTTACTGCATTAAGTTTCCATTGTTTTTAGTCATTGTTATACCCCATTATCAGAGACTGTTGATTTTAATAAATGTACAAAACATCAGTTTATATACTTGTTAACGGCGACATGCAATGAGTGACACATCGAAAACAGCAAAAATCATAAGAAGGTGATATCACTCACCATCACATCGTCTAACTGTCAATGCGCTGTTGAATAATATCACCTTTTTATGATTTTTGCTGTTTTCGATGTGTCACTCATTGCATATCGCCGTTAACAAGTGTATTAACTGATGTTTTGTACATTTATATTTCCTGTTTTATTACAATAACAAAGTTTTTATGTTCATGGTCAATTATAAACCGTCTGCTTTCCACGGCCATAAAGACACTGAACCTTAAATATTTTTGGGTCAGGACTCAGGATTTTGATCTTTATGGGTCACGTGACGTCATCGGAACGTGATCATCGGACTCGGCGAGAGCACTTTCCTATTGGTGGTCAATGATGACCATGCGCCTATCTTGGATGGGTACGAAGATACGGGGTTTCAAAGACTTCGGGTCACGAGTTTCACTTTTTGGCGTCACGTGAGGTCATCGGTCGCGTGATCATTTGACTCGGCATATGTGGTTTCCTATTGGTGGTCTATTGTAACCATGCGTCTGTCTTGCACCGTAACGGAGATATGGGGCCCCAAAGATATTAAGGTCACGACCTTAACCTTTTGGGGTCACGTGACGTCATCGGTCACGTGACCATTGGACTCGGCATATGTGGTTTCCTATTGGCGGTCCATTGGAACCATGCGCCTACCTTGCACCGTTACGGAGATATAAAGCCTCAAAGTTGCATTTGCCCATGTTAAAGGCCAAAAGTTCACTAAGTATGCTCCGTGTCACGTGACCTGTAGGCGGGGGTCCAAAATAACCACATATTTGGAATTCCCAAGGAGCGTTTTTGGCCGAAAATTTCTAAGTCTGTTTTTGGGCCAAATTCTTGACTTTGGGGGGATTTTTCAGGGGCTAGATATTAACTTCGAATTTCGGTTCCCGAAAAGGTTTGACCCTTGCGTGAGGCCGCGTTGTTCGAGCCCGTGAAAATCCGCCGACCGGTCTGACCTGTAGGTCGGTCAACAAAAAAAGGTATATATGTAAGCTTACTAGAAAAAATTTCGTTATATTTTACCCATTTGCCGAGAAGCCCCCAATGGACAGATTTGCACGAAATTTTGCACAGGGGGTCGTCTTGCGGACTTGATCACCTGTTTCAAATTTTGTGTCGATCGGTTGAGGGGTTTCGGATCTGCGCGGGGTCGAATTTTGCCATTCTCCCTTGACTTAGCCGGTCGCCATTAACACAGGGCTGT
>Ga0056128_1011246_pt1 | contig 11079 bp, 4 predicted proteins | sample WorMetLIZISLAND2_FD_71113 | JGI IMG/M metagenome (GOLD analysis project Ga0056128, IMG submission 71113) | Marine gutless worms symbiont microbial communities from Max Planck institute for Marine Microbiology, Germany - Olavius geniculatus... ... | reverse complement strand
GGCAGTGAGAATCGAACCGCAACCTGAAAGTTACGAGTCGACACCAACCACTAGACACTTGCACCTACACAGGCAGGTAGGTGTGAACAACTTGCCTAAGGCTAATTATAATTATTACAAGGCTAATTAATTATTGTTGGCTAATTATAAGTTAATATTGACAGAAGAGTTAACTTTTGATGAAGGCAGACTCGGCTACTGTTGCTCCAGCAAACCGAGAGACTGCCAAGTGTGCATAGCTTTCAGTAGTACACATCTGCTTGCTAATAGCCATCAAAACAGCAGTTTCTTGGGAAAAAGCAGGTTGTTGATGCCATTGAGGACATCAGCATACCCATCTTTACCCTTATGTGTGACTTTTTGTACATCTCAGTTATAACATTGTGAGAATGAGGTCTCTATTATGAGCATTTATGACAGTGACTAGAAGCGTGGTAAATGTAATGCAGTCTTTTGTCAGTAGGGACCACAGTTTTCCACGGACCGTGGAATTTCGAGCCGAGCCACGGAATTTGCCTTTTTCTGCAGAATTTTGATATTGCCGCGGAATTTTATGGTATTTTACAGAAGTTAAGGAATGACCGCCGATTAGTACGATCGTCGGCTTTAGACTAACTATATCACGGAGAAAAATCAAGCTGAACTGCCTAAAACTGCGTCCCTACTAATAATTGCCATCAGTCGTAAATTAACACAATGCGATTAATTGACAAATTGCACTTTTGAACAGAAAAAAATCGATAATTTTCTTTTTGTGTGTTGGCAGCATCAAAAAGCTGAAGTTTTTTAAAACAGAATAACACTTAGTTTACGCACAAACGGAAGGCTGCGGTGAGCCGTGGAATTTTGCGAACTGGCCCGCGGAATTTGGCAAAATTTGCCGTGGAAAACTGTGGGCCCTATTTATCAGCACATTTTTGACAATGATTAGCTGTCATTCCAACCACATTAACTGTCTGCTGTGCTAGAATATGCTAAAGTTCTAATAGCAATTTCTGAGTGATGTCTTGTTCTGGTAGGTAATGGAGATTTCATCTTGCCAGTTGCCGGTGTCTTGCCAATACCTGGTCATCTCAAGTGCGGCTTTTCTCATTAACGAGACCAAAACGTTTATAGGTCTGCTCGAACTGGATGACATCTGGTGCGTTGTGTTGTAAGGTTGTTGCTATACTACTTACTATTTCGGTGATCGTTAGCAAGTTGTTAACATTTCTAACATTGTGTGATTCAAAATAGTCATTTTAGTTGCCAATGCGTCAATATCAACTTTAAAATTTTTGTCACCGAATGTCTTAACCAAGTAGTCACTTTCACTAAATCTCTCCAATTTCAATTTGTCTAATTTTTGGCATCCTTGGTATTCCAAGTGGCTAAAACAGTTTGCTTAACTTTATCATGAACATTAGGTAAGAACCTAGCATGCAGTAATGACAGAGCATAGTTGCGCTGCATCTCTGCCAAGGAAATGCAGAAAGGATATAGCACGTTTGATTCGACCTTTATCAGAATAACAACATTGTTGCATTATTTTACAATATAGTGAAATTTATTGTTGTTTACTCTGTTGTAGTAAGAGTCGTCTGGAGGCAAGAATAAGTTGCTTGGAGTCGGTGTTGGAGAAAGCCGTGTCAGTCGTTCAACAGTATCACTCTGACCAGCTTATCACGTGTGTGCTGCATGATGCCGATAGCCACAACTGGTCAGATGACAAAGAATATTTTGAAGTAAAGCCATGTGTCTTTTATTTGTTTTCTGCTAATTAAACAGGTTGTGGTCATCATTGGACTATTGAATAGTCAGAGAGTGAATAGTTTTTGATGTCAACCAAACATGATGTAATTTTGTGCATTAATAATCAGTGGATCTGGATGATTATATTTCCTGATGTTAATTTACATTATTGTTGGAGTAGTTATTGTTTTGGATGTCAGGACATATTTCTGAGAAAAAATCTGCATAAACAAAACAGTCATTTAATTCTCTTGTCTTAGTCTGCTCTGTTGTTAGAAATGCACTTTCTCAGTTACAGTTTTTCCTGTACTGTTTCTTTGTTTCATAGCCTGAATTTACTGCTGATCACATTTCTGTGTGTTAACATTAATTATATTAATTGCTATGATTGCTTATATATAGCTCATCTGATATGGGCTGTCATTTATAATAAATTATAATTTGATTTTGTTGTCAAAATGTCTTCAAGAAGCAGTAAAATTTGCATGTCATATATGATTGTTGCAGGAAATACTTTCACCGTGTCAAAACTGTCAACCTGTCATTAGAGAAGGCTTTTAAAAACACTTTTCATCAGTTCCATAGTGCTTCTGGCAGAAATTTTTCTTTAATTGTGTTCAGAATATGCGTAGAAATATGCAGAATTTTTGCTATGTCTGAATTTTCGCAAAATACGTGATATGTGCCGTAGTTGAATTTTCGCATACTGGTATAACCGGTATCCGCAGTTGAGGCTTAATGTTGGCTTACAAATTTTAGCAAAGGATGTTACATTATTGTATGAATGAGAATAGGCGTGTGTGTTGGTTGCCAGGGTGAGCGTTGTTCAGTAGACATACAGGCGTGGAATCTGTACATGCTTGGCCTACAGTCTGACCTGTCTGCCTGCTGTCCTTCTCGACTCTGTCGACGTATATTCGCTGCTGTGTTGAAGTCATCGCTGTCACACTTTGCATGGAGATACTGCCACTGCCAGCCATCGAGACGTCGCACCCCACAGTTTGTGTACGTTGTTGCATTGTTTTCAGCTTTTTACGCACAAGAGCTAGCTAGCTAACTATAGCGTGTATTAGCTATGGTAATTCTGTCCATCTGTCTGTCTGTCTTGGTGTCTGTCACGTCCCGGTACCATTCTAAGACCAGGTGAGATAGAGGCTTTGGTTTTTCACTGTATGATAGCCTAGAGTCTCTAGTATTTTGTGACAAAATTTTATGCCACTGGGTGAAGGGGGTCCCCACGAATGAGAGGGAGAAATAGGGACACCCCCTTAAAAAGGCATTATTCTACCGTTATTGGCTCTACTAACGTAAAAATGTTTGCAGATAGGCACAGCCATGCTGCTTATCATAACAAGTACTGGCATTGACTTTTTCGAAATGTCAACATCGATGACCTTGAATGACCTTGAATCTCAAAAATAGGGGGTTTTAGTGAATTTTTCGCGATTTTAAGCTGTGACCAGGGTTTTCAATAGCGGACGTTTGGGCGTAAATAAGCCCAAAAATTTCAGCCCGTACACCCAAATTTTAAGACGTGGACGTCACGACATCCAAATCAATTTGCTTTTTATTACGTTTATTTGTTTATAATAACCTGGAAATTGACGTCAAAATCTGTTTTCCAATGTTTTGTTGGTTCAGTAATTTTCGCTGACTGTCGTGTTTCTGAATACTTCATTTCATGAAGACGTGGCACGGCAACCATATTAATTAATTCTGTGAACAGTTCTGATCCAGAAATTGCAACTTTCGTTTTGCACAAAGCTACTAAAATTAAATTTTGCTTGTTTTTACAAGAAAGCCCAGCCGTCGATAGGGAAGATGCGCTACAGCCTATATAGTTCCTGTTGCACTACTGACCTTTAAGTCATCCAAGATCAATAATTTTCATGTCATTTGAAAGCCAATATATGTGACTTTCTACTAGTGATTAATAGATAACTTAACCCTATCTTTCATCGTTTCTGAGATATGGCTACTTTACTTGAAACTTTCAATTAGAAATAGCGGCAAAACCGCTGCAAATGGAGATATGTTACTATTGACAGCCTATAGGAAGTTGCCAGCGCCTTATCCGATAGCACCATCGCCGACCGACCCTCTACGACTAACCGTTTAGTCACAATACCGCGCGATTGTCATACCAGAGTGCGTTATGACCAAAGACGTTATCTAACGTCTTTAGATAACGTCTTTGGTCATGACCTTCCAAGGTCATCCAAGGCCAATGATTTTCATGTCATTTGAAAGCCAATATGCGACTTCCTATAAGTAATCAATAGCAATCTAGGTCCTATCTTGCACTGAATAATCATTATACATCCGTGACAGACAGATTGACAGACAGACGACAATTGTGCCACAGACGCGCTATTCAGCATGGCTGTAGCGTGTAAAAACCACGACCTATGTTAGTGGAGCATAAGTGACGCATATGTAGTAAGTCTTGTTTTGCATTAAGTTTTTGCTTGAGTTTTCTTGTAGGCCTACTGCATGACTTCCAGATTTTGTACACTGACGTCCAAATTTTTTACCTTCGAAGTCATGACGGCCTGAAAATTCCGGTCTATTGAAAACCCTGGCTGTGACAACACGCATTTCAAGACTGAAATGCTCCAAAATGGCTGGAGATAGACCAAAACAACCTGCGTATGAAATTTTCACGGTTGAATATAGATTTTAGCAGTCCAAGTTCGGACCCTCTACATCGTGTCTCAGAAAAAAGCGGTCAAGATTGTTTTAGTCATAACTTTGTCAAATTTTTACTTAATTTGATATTTTTTGGCATAATGATGGCCAAGACAATGAAATTATGCAAGATGCACTCATTTTCCACCTCACCTCATTTGTGTCAATGCACTACCATGTGAAACATAGATGTTCCAAATTGTTGCATAACGCCAAGTTATTTTTCAAGTAAACGCTGTAGCAACTTAATTAAATGCAAAATAAATCTCAGTGTAAATTATTTGGCAGAATTATAAGTTTGTATAACAAATCACTTGCAAATCATCAGAATTTATGTCCAAAGTGGGCTTTGCATACAAAGACAATGGCTTAGATGCAATGCCACTGGCTGATAGCGGAATCAACAAACGACTGATCAAACGGCATTCACTTATCGATTAGACATGTTTTAAGCTCATCAGTCAGCTATTTTGTTGTCTGCTGTTTTTACCATAAAATATTTAATACCACAAAATTATCAAACCACATGGCACCCTCTGTCAAATTGATGATGCAAAGGTAAGCAATCCAATACAAATAACCACCGCATAATGTAACAATTTGTTTCACATGGTAGTGCATTGACATAAATTAAATGAGGTGGAAAATGAGTGCACTTTGCATAATTTCATCATATTGGCCATCTTTGTGCCAAAAATTATCAAATATAGTGAAAATTTGACAAAGTTATGACAAAAACAATTTTGACTGTTTTTTTCTAAGACATGGTGTAGATTCAAGAAGGCCTGCATATGCAGGTGTTGAAGAAGGGTACCACTCTAAAAAGTGGTTATTTATCCGGTGTTGGCTTGTCTGGTGTGAAAATGGTTGCAGATAGCCACAGACATGCTGCTTATCATAACAAACATTGGCGACGAGCTTCTTAGGAATGTTAATGTCAATGACATTGAATGACCTTGAACTCTAAAAATATTTATTTTAAGTGATTTTTTGGCGAATTTTGGCTACGAAAGGCCGAATTGCAATGAAATGGATGGGGATAGCCCAAGATTACCTGCGAACAGGAACTGCCATAGGCTCTCGCGCATCTCATGAGCATTAGCTCAGATTTCTTGTTCTTCATTGTGCGGCCATCTGAACGGCTGTGTTACATATTTTGCTTGTTCTTCCATTTCAGTTAATCTATTTATTAATCTGTTAAGTTTGCCCTTAAACACGTTTTAGAGGTACCTGTTATGAATAGGCGTGATCAAAAAACCACATCTGAGGGCTTAATTTGATCTGCAACAAAAATACGCAGGTAAACCATTTGTCCTGTATGTGATTGTAAATTGAAAATGTGTGCTCTTAACTTTAAAACAAGCAGCAAACGCAATTTGACATTGGTGTGATAATTGTCCAGTGCAGTAGTAACCGATGTGCCAGTTTGCAGTTCCAGAGGTTGGTACTAGGTCACTAGGCTTGCACAGCTCTAGGCAGATGGCCACACAATATGTTGGCACTGGGTCTTCATGTTTTCTAGTTTTTACTAGAGTGGATGGGGGTAAATTTATTTTTTTTAACGACAAATGTGAATTTTTTACCGTTTCAAAAATTAATATTCTTAATTAGTAAAATTTCCAAAAGATTAATCTTGTGGTTAGTTGTCAATTTTTGCAGCCTTGGTTGAGGTGGTGTGTGATTGCTAATTGATGCACTGTATAGAAAGTTAGGAAATCCAAATTGTATTCTTTTGTTTCAGTACTTTAATTTTTTGCATATACTTTTAATCTTCTATGTGTGATTGGTATTTTTGAATGGTCTGATTGTAGAGCTGATATAACCGGCATACTGCTGTGCACCAGTCGTCTGCTGTTCTACTGTTATGACTCACTGTCACAACTGCTAGACCTGTGCGATACCGACTTTGATATCCATGATGTGCATAACTACTGCTGCTGCTTGCTGGCTGCTCTCGCTGTCGTAGGAGCTCCACTGCAATCTCTCTACAGGTCACTTCTTCGCATTTGTCATGCTGTCTCTTACACAATGACAGCTTTGCTGGCAGCTAATTGTTTTCGTGCATGGTTCTTAAAGGGTCGTCAATAAAACACTTTTAGATTTCCAAACCAGTGTTTTTTTCTGGTTGAGCCCATGTGGAACATGATAATTAATCGTCAAAAACTGGTTGGTTAAGCGGAAGCAGCAATAACAACAGTAAGTAGTGTTGCCAGTTGCAGTATTAGCATTATGAGTGACAGATGCTGCAATTCATTGGTTGCAAGTGAAGCTGTGGGACATCTGATTTTGTCTCTTGCCAGCAGAAAATCAGTTATTTACTGTCTCCGAGACTTGATGCTTTTTTCTGACTTGTATCAGCATGGAATTGAATATCTCAAAGTCTCAAATTTGCCGATATGCCATGTACAGGGTGTTCAGAAAAGGTTTCAACAAGAAGTCGTCACGTTATGATAAGGAGACTCTAAAAGGACACTTCTCTCAGTGGCTGTCATGGGTTCATCCGCAACTTTTTCCTCATGGTAAAATCTGGTAAGAAGTACGTTGATACTAATGTACCATGCTGATTTAATAATTTTTTTTTAATTTGCATGTATTTTATGTTCATGACATTATTGCTAAATAATTCTCACTTGTTCACTTCAAAATCAAGAAAATATATAGAAATGTATTTTCTTGATTTTGAAGTTTTCTAGTTTGTCTGCTTTCATATTAGCTGGTTGGCTGCTAGTTTTAACGCTTATTTAATCCACCAAAGATTAATATTTAACAGATTTTGGCAGCTAGGCAGCACTGAAATGTCCTATGGATGTGATATATGCACTCTATCTCGTAGGATGTTTTATTAGAATGCAGCTGGTAATGTTTGAAAGATTACATAACAGCAGATAGAATAACAAATCACCAACAGTCAGTCAAGCACTAGTGAACCAACACAAAAATGCACCATTACTTGTACTACAAATCTAACATTATTCTGAGGAAAATTAACAGATTTAGTATTTTCAAATGCGAATGTCAGTTTGTCAACCAAGCGGCCTGTGAGTGACATCATCAGTTTTTGTGGCACGTTCGGGTGCGTTCAGCTGGCACAATATGTTTGTGATAAAATTACCTCAAAGCAATGTTTTCATTTTTATTGATCAGCGTATCATTAATTAGTGTTATATTCTATACATATTGAGCCAATATCGTTTTTTTCGTGTGACTTGGCCTTTAAAACTTTTAGACACATAGTACAGTATGGCACAAATTTTGTGTGTTTTGAGTAGCTTTGTCAGAAGTAAGTTTATCTGGTCATGTACGGCGCAAAGCCATCTGACTGCGGGACATTTGTATGCACATGAGTTAGCAAGTTTTTACAGTTTCATCAGGGATGGTGAGATCGCTTCATGTACCAATCTTCCCCCTCATGAACTTTAATATCAAAACGTTGACACTTTCTGTTCTCTAACATTGCCCATCTGTCAGAGGTTGTTCCAGACAACCAAGCCCTATGCTATCATGTCAATGCGTCACTCGGTTGACCACTTCATCACTCATGGAAACGTAGACCACGTCGCCTACGCAACAGCTAGCTGGAGCAACTTCGTTGGGACTGTGGTGCTTCTCCAGCTGATCTGTGGTGCAGGGCCATCAAGCGTGAACATGAAGTGATGCTATAGCCCCAGCTGGCTACATGATGATGATGATGATGTGCTGTGAATTTGTTCTAGCTGTGATGAGTTGGAGACAAACACCTGCCTCTATCTGCAGCTGCATCTGCTCACCTCTCAGCCAGACTCATGCCAATGCTGCTATCATATGATGCTTCAGGTCAGTAGGTGACTTCACTTTCAGACTTAGACTTTTGCTGAATCAAATCGCTCAGCGAAAGCTAACTCCGAATGCTAAAGTCCGTACTTAGACTATGCTTAGATTACCATTTTAATTGTGGAGCTGTGTACTGGTATTTGTGTTTTGTGTTTTTTAGTTGGGCATTCATAACTACGGACTTTCTTTTCCTTGGTGTATGGTGCTCTTTTGACGTTCGTCCTTTGTAGTTCATTCTGGTGCCTTTCATGTTGTAAGTGAATAAATATAGTGATTGATCAATTGATTTGTTTTATATAAACTCCTACTAGCGTTGAACGACCACTTTTTGCTGTGCTTTGATGCAGTTATTACTCTGATATTGCTTGAAGATATCTTTAACAACAAAATTTGAAAGTGATGATTTATTTTACATTCAGACCATTGCATTTGGATTTATTCTGGAGTTATAAAATATTACAGTACTATAATTATGGGCAGAATGGTCATTCACATTTCCACTTTTGCATCTGACATCAAGGTTTATACAGTAGGCATTGTGTTGAACATTACATGTCTGTATTGATTCAACTTATGTCATATTTATACTTTTTGCTTTCTGTTTTATTGTAGCCAGTTGGCACATAATCTGTCCGCATAATCTACACGGTGTTTCATAATAAAGGGACTCCTTTTGTTTTTTCATAATTCACTCAAATGATGATCAATTTACACAACATTTTTACCAGTTGTGGCTGAAGAAATACTAATTCAAAATATTGCAACAAAATATAGCAGTTGATTAAATATTCTTTGCTAGTTCTGACGTAATGCTGACGTCATATTGTGTCACGGGTACAAACTGGATAGTCTCAACTGGTGCTGTCAGTTGCTACTTTGCTCCAATGGTGAAAACTTTGGTTCGCTGATGACATATTTTTGAAGTTTTACAGTTGCAGCCACAAAAACGTGCAAAGCGATCACATTTACGTGTCTGTGGGGATAGTTGGAATTTCACATGTTCAAGCAAGACAGTGCACTAACACACCGAGCTTGCAAAATGGTTGCGTTTTTGGATCGCAAGACGCTTGATTTCATGTCCCCATGTTGCTTAGTGCTGACACGATAAACATTTTTCATTAGCGAACCAGATTCGAAGCTGGGTAGCAACTGACAGCACCACTTAAGACTATCAAGTTTGTACCCGTGACACATTATGACGTCAGCATTACGTCACGATTAACAAAGAACATTTAATCAATTGCCATATTTTGTTGCAATATTTTGAATTAGTATTTCTTCAGCTACAACTGGTAAAAATTTTGTGTAAATTGATCATCATTTGAGTGAATTATGAGAAAAACAAAAAGGGGTCCTTTTTTATGAAACACCATTTATTGACATTGTAACAGGCGTTGCTAGTGAGGAAGTGTGCTTTGTCAACTTTGCTGCTTTCACATGTGGCTGGTGATGATGACATTGCAATAACATCAGCTTCAGTCTCGCAGTCGGAACTTGTATTCTTTGCCATCGTCAACATTCTCGCAAGTTGCAAAGAGTTTCCCTCGGCTTTGTCTCAAGCCCTCGTTCCACTCACTTGGTGGTTTGTGTCATTCTGTATTTTTGTATTTTACTGGGATTTGTTTTGATACATATCAGTGCTACTGCCACTGCTGTTTGGTGCTGGGGTAAGCATCAATTTTTGATGTTATTTGTCTGTGTCTACATATGTGGGTGCATCAGTTAGTCTGTTGTTTTCATATTGTCTCCAGTGCATAATGATAGACTTTTGCCAAATTTTTGTCACCTGTGCTTCTTGCAGTAGCAAGGAAATTTTTCAGGTTTTGCTGTTTCTTTTGTCGTCTCAACTAAAGTATGCTAAACAAATATGCTAAACATAGGCTGCTATTTTGGAGGTTTGCTTTTGTGATATCTTTAATGTGCATCGATGGATTTTCTTCAGTTGAATAGAGGCATATCTCGGTAATTGTGTGTCATATTATAACAGCTTCATTTGTAGTATAATGCAAATCAATTCAAAATTATTGTGGTCATTTTCTCAGTTTTTTGGACTCTACTGTTGTGACTTGTTGCGCAGATGAACATCTGTGAATTCCGATATATATCTGTAGCACGTGTTGTTTGTATGTTTAATAGCACAAAAGACTGGCTTACATCTGATATCAACGTTGATCTTAATATGTCTGTCAAGGTCTGCTCGAATTTAATCATTAAGATTTTTAATCTACTTCATTTTTAGTCAAGTGTTATTTGCATGTACTTTGTCTGATTGTGATGCATTGTAAGGTTGTTTTCGGCTGACGTATATCAAATGTCATTATTTTTACTTCGCTAAATACTGTAGTGGGGTTAAAATCAGTGTAGCTAACTGCTACTACTACTATTTGTTTTGCAGCCACAGTAACATCGTAGGCTGAATGGTAGTTCAAGCCATGTGTTAACGGCAACTTCTCTTTCTTATGGGAAAACCAAAAATTCGACCTCCCACAGAATCAAAACCCCTGATCTGATTGAGATAAAATTTGGCATGGTTGATTACGTTGGCAAGACGACCCCAATGCAAAATTTTATGCAAATCCGTCCACAGGGGGCTTTTTGGTAAATAGGTGAAATATATGCAAAAAAATTTTATAGCCACATACCTTTTTCTTCAACACACCTACAGGTCAGACCCCTTAAGGCTCAAATGATGCGGCCTCAGGCAAGGTTCAAACCTTTCAGGGTTAAAAAATTTGAACATATTTATTTTAAAAATTCTAAAAAATACAGTGGTGCCTATGGGGAAAATTAAATAATTCTTTAAACGGTCATAACTTTGGCTGTGTATAAGATAGAGTCGTAATTTTTGGT
>Ga0056128_1011241_pt1 | contig 11084 bp, 7 predicted proteins | sample WorMetLIZISLAND2_FD_71113 | JGI IMG/M metagenome (GOLD analysis project Ga0056128, IMG submission 71113) | Marine gutless worms symbiont microbial communities from Max Planck institute for Marine Microbiology, Germany - Olavius geniculatus... ... | reverse complement strand
GATGTGACACATTCATAATATCGTTGTGATTTTGGCATTTTGTTTAATTACACACAGCATTTTCTGTTCTGGTATGTATTCAAGTTAACAGTTTATCACCCTTACTCTTTGCTTGCAGTTGTTTGATTTTGGGGGAGCAAGAGCTAAGGCCTGCTCTCCCGTGCCAAAAGTTGGGGGAGCAGCTGCTCCCTCTGCTCCCCCTGTTCCAACGCCCATGGCCATCCGGCTGCCCCACGAGAAATTTTGATGATGATAAAGTGCAACCCGGTAACGATACGTGTTAAGGTGTGACTTGTGAACGTCATTTTTGCAAAATAATACAGATATCTGTGATTTTTGATTCTCCAAATATTAAAAAGAGGACAAGTTTGCGGCTTCCATTAAACATTCAAAAGCCAAAAGTTTTCAGCTTCAGGGGGCTTCGCTTCCTTGATCTCCTGATCAGGGTCTCTGCCCCTGGATCCCGCTACGTCTTTTGGATGCACGCAACAACTGAATAATGTCGACATTTGACCCACATAAAAATATTGCCCCTGTGCCCTGGTTCTTGATTTTTCCCGAAGCCCCTAGCTATGGGGCAAACCCAGCAAACGTCCAGCAAACTTCCAGCAAATGTATTCAAAATACACGTGCTAATGCTGGACGTTTGCTGGATCATGTAAACACCCTAGATTCCTAGCGCCGCCCATGTGTGTGCTAGTTTAATGCCAGCCGCTGTACGGTGTTTGTAGGATCCGGTGCCAATCGTTTCGTGGTCGTGTTTTTATGACGCTTCCTACACCGACGCCGGCAGGTACTTCGTCAGCAGCGCACCCACCTTCCACGCCACTAAGGCAGCACTGGTTGCCATGTTGGAAAACGAACTTTAACCCCACCCCCAACTCGAGAACAAAAGCTCCGCAGAACATAAGCATCCATGTTCCGGCATACTGGAAAACGAACATGAGCCTTCCGAAGACGAAGGCTCGCAGAGAACGCATAAACTCTGACGTTGCGAGATACAAAGGTAGCACTGGTTGCCGTGCTTCTGCACTTCCAGTGGAAGTACGTCGTGATGGTTGTGGAAGAATCGGAACGGTTCTACGTCGATCTCGCAGCACACGTCACGTACGCCGTCAGCGACGACCTTGACTTTGTCGTTGAACGTTTTGTTCATCTGAAGCGCGGTGTGACGGCAAACAGCACAGAACGGAGTTTGGAGGCCATCGCAACTAGCCGAGCACGTGGTGCCTATAATTACTAGTATACGACTTCTTCACAATAATATGTTTACTTTGCTTTATACGTACACTGGCGGTATATTACGTTACCGTATAGTATAATCCCTACATGGCTACATTACCGGTGCATATATCATTAGCCGTATAAGCTTACATGCACACCAAAGTCCATAACAGGTACATTTTCGATTACCACTGTCCGTACGCATTATTTTGTTACGTAATACGGCGAAATCGGCGACAATAAAAACGACCGTAAAGCTGCATGAAAAGCATCGAGAATCTTTTCTAACCAGAGTAGTGGTGGCAAAGTGCGGGAAAAAAACTGCCAGCTAAACCTGCTTAGTTGAAATTAGACCCGGGGGCCTATTCATAAACCACGGTCGCACGTACGACTTTGGTTTACGACCTTTCGTAAATAGGGTCCCGGAGGAAATACGTGAGTAACGTTATTCGTTAAAATACGACAGCAGCTAAAAAACGACAAAAGGCTGAAGCCTAAAGTTACGCGCAAAGCAACAAAAGTGTTGCAAAATGTTTATGGCAAATGTGCGAAACGTTTCAATAGCCTGCAACATTTGCAAAAAAAGTTTCATTTTACATTTTGCATTTGCGCTAAAAACCCTTTGTTTTGCAAGTGTCTAATTCGATGCGTTAATGTGTGTTCAGCTTTCAGAGCGACTGAAACGAACTAAACAGAACTTAACTAAACTAAACTTAACTGGCTTTAAGCACGAAGTGAACCAACTAAACTGAAATGAAATAAAACGATCTGATCGTTTAGTCTACAGGGTGCGACAAAAAAGTAGCCCCTTAAAGTTTTTTGCTGTTCTCTCTGCAACCGTTTCGAATTTTAATTCAAAATTTTACAGCTTTTTAGTAAAACTTTCTACATTAAAATGCCAAGTAAAATGTGATTCTGTTGAAAAACGACGAAGTTATAGATTTTTTAACGTGACCGCCTACCGATTTTTCAACATTTAAAAATGTTCAATCTACAACACCAATTCAATAACATCGTTAAAACAACAAAGTTAACTAATGATCAGATGACATCCCATTGTCACTGTGAATGTTTGAAGTGTTCACCGCCAGCTCCAAGCTCCAACACAAGCCTTCAGTCGCTTACTTTGATAAGTCTTTCACAGTCTTGTCAATCAATCTTTGTGGCAGGTTGCCCAGATAACCTGAAGCGCTTCCTTGACTTCGGCGATTGCTTTCGGCTTTGTTTTAAGTTTGTAGTAAGCTTTCAACATTGCACCCCACACGTGATAGTCCATTGGGTTTATATTCGACGAATTTGGAAGCCACTGGTCCTTTGTGATGAAATCTGGACAGTTGGCCCGCAGCAGTCCGTGTGCTGCGCGCTGTGTATGCTGGCGCGCCGTCCTGCTGGAGGATGAATTCGGTGGACAGTCGGCGATTGCTTAGAAACGATAATTTAGCTATAATTAATAAACAAAATAAATTACTGTTTATCAAAACGTTACTGTGACGTTATCGGCAGTAACGTGGTAACCGGTTTTTGAAAATGAAATAGCATTTTAGCTTGAACATTTTTACGCTAAAAAATCGGTAGGCGCATGTTAAAAAGTCTGTAACTTCGTCATTTTTCAACAGAATCAATTTATTCTTGGCTGATAGATGTACAACTACTCAGTAAATAAATGTGTAAAATTTTAAATCAAAATTCTAAACAGTTGCTGAAAAAATAGCGAAAAACTTTTTGGGGCTACTTTTTTGCCGCAGCCTGTAGCCCTTAAGCGCGTACAGAGCAACGTAACTGGACTGAACTGGACTGAACTGGCGCGGTTTAGTTTTTGACGAACTGATCAGTGGGCACCCCACCGAGGTCAGCCACCTTGACGTGGTGGTGGGGCTTTGCTCCGATGACCCGAAAGATTTCTACAATCTGGAGGATAGGAGCGTACTAAGAGCGGACCAAATACGTGAGAACATTTACTACACGTTACCAGTGCTTTTGTGCTGGTTTCGGCTTTATAGCCGACTACGGCTTTATAGCCGTTTACTTACGGCCTCACAGCCGTCTACGGCTTTATAGCCGTTACTTGTAACCTGTGGTTAATTTTGGGGACGCGCATTGGGCCGAACTGATACGGCCTCAGCGCTGGGCAGGTGAAAGAGCCTGCTCACCCGAAGGCAAGGCAAGGCAAGGAAGGACCGGTGGGCAAGTAGGTCGAGTCCATTGGTACGTGAGCGTGGTCACGTAGACTACCGACGCCGTTTGACGGTGCCTACTGTAATGCATTACTGCTTGCCCGTTCGTTAAAAACCATGTCAGTTCAGTTCAGTTCAGTTCAGTTGCGTCGCTCTGTACGCGCCTTTAACCCCTGCACGGACTAAGGCACATGTGTAATGTGTAATGCATAGCAATCATTCTGATGACGTCAGTTGGCGTGGCGGCCGAAGTACTTCTGTGTGCTTCGCGGTTGGGTCTAACTGACGGTCAGCGCGCCTTCATTTACGTCGACACCAGAACGCCTTTGAACGCCACCTCAGAGCTGGCTATGAGTGTCCCGTACGTCAGCGACCGATCTGTCATGGAGGTCAACTCCAGTAGGACTAGGCGACTGATGACCGCTGCCCAGGCGTTGCTCATACTCGAAGCTCATGCTGCTTCTCTCACAGCCGATGCCTACTCAAATCTTTACAAGGTACCGGTATCTTTCTTCTTCCAGATCATCAAGTACTATCGTTTTTTTCGACCGGGCGAAATTAAGGTTTTTCTCGGCGCCGTGGCCAATCCGGGGATCTCGCTAAATCTGTAGCAATGATGTAAGCAAAACTTTTTTTAACGACCAAGACCAAAACTTTTTTCTCAAGATTAAGATCAAGGCAATTTTTTTGAGACCAAGACTATACCCCATTACTTTTTTTGGACCAAAATCAATCTTTCTTTCAAGACCAATACCGACACTTTTCATGCAGCGCTAAACAAAACCGTAACAATATTTTTATGGTTTTGCTCAGTACCGATCGCTGATTATGTAGTCGGTTTTGTGTGTTCGTTTCAAGGAGACCTTTAATTCTAGCTATTATCGAGTTGTCCATGGTTCGTTTGTGGCTCCGTCCGGCCATCTGTGCTTAGTCATTTCTTGTAAGCAAAACGTCTTCTACAAAACAGCGCAAGCTGCAGGGGTGATCGACAACAGATTGCAGTATTGGAACTGGGCTATAAAAGTGCAGAAAAAAGATCTCGCACAAAAGCTATAGATTCGTTACGTTGTAGCCTAGCTGTCGATAACTTTTTCAGTCATTTTACCCGATATACAGATTCTGTTGATATGTGATTGTTTTAGTTTGACATCTACGATGAATACGTGTTCAACGCCGTTGCGTTTATACGACATATGATTTACGATCACTTGTTTCTAGAAGCTTTCACTAGTACTGATCGTCACGCGACTACAATGCTCAAGGACCGCAGTCACTCGAACTTCGAGTCACTGCACGGCAACGCGACGATAGACGCCCAGCAAAACGTTATGATGCGATTCAGTCTGTGGGACTTGGACCCCGACGATGGACTGTTCCACCCAGCCCTGGAGCAGTCCAGTCCTCCAGACAGTCAGCTGACAGTAGTGGGCACGAGGGTCATACGCTGGCCAGGCAATGGACACCCGCCACCCGCAGACCACTGCGCGTTCACCGACTGCTCCACAAGTAATGTATAGTTTATATCGTCAATGCTCAGTATCTCCGCCATAGTGAACGTAGTGAACTGGCGGAGGTAATGTAATCGCTTTGTCTGTGTATCGGTGTGTGCTCATCAGTGACTCGGCATGCATAACGTCGTTGCTATTGAAGTGGCGCCTTGGCGTCATGTCACAATGACAATGAAGTCATAACACCACCAGCAGACTGTAGCAGTAGGTCCTAGTTGTTGTAATAGTAGTAGTAGGTAACTGTATACAGTATGGACACTGCTGGTAATATGGACACCCCTGTTAAAACATAACTCGTTCTGTGTTTTACCTAGGCTTACTACAGACGTTTACGTCGTAGCTCTCGTCAGCGCGTTGCCGTAGAATACATGTTTTAGCATATTTGCGTTAATTTACGAATTAAATCGTCACTGTTGGTAAATACGTACAAATTTTTATTTGTTTTTAATGCCAGAGATTGGGAAGTAACAATTTTTACTGCAATATGAACGCCGGTTCAGTTGTTTTTTTGGTTAGCAAACATCACTGACAATGGCTGCTATGAGCAATAATAGGTTCTTGTACGTGCACATTTTTCGACAGTATGCAACTATATAAAATCGAGAACACGAATGTAATATGGACACCGGTATGGTATGTAATATGGACAGTGTCTATATTACATATATCAAAGACTTTCTTCAAATATCAGTCACCAAAAAGACAAATAATGCGTTCTAGAATGCCGATAAAATAACATACACAAAATACAAGATCATGCTCCCCAATCTTGAGAACAAAAACTTTGTAGAAATGTAAACACGCGGCTCCAGTTGACAAAATTTTCCTCAAAGTCCATATTACATACAACTACCTTACGCCTCGCAATCGTTCTATGCGCGAAGTTTCGAATGACTTAAATGATCACTAAATCGATAAAAACTTATCGACAATTACAAATTCCGCTTACAAACTATAGAAATAGTAAACCGAGTGCCACTATTATGCGGTCGTTCGCCTATAGCTATACAGGTATACAATTGTGTAACTCTAAAGTTCTCTAACATAACCCATGTCTATATTGCATACAGGTGTATACAATATGGACACTGGGCGTCGTTTTTATCGCTAAAACGTAAATTTTGTGTTGCATAATGACGATAAAATAATCTACACAAAATACAGGATGATGCTGTTTAACCTATAGAACCAAAACTTTGTATACATGTAAACACGCGGCTCCGGTTGATAAGATTTTTCTTAAGTGTCCATATTACATACATTTACCCTAGTAAAATGTTTAAATTAGATTACTTCACTTGGCGGAGATATGCACTCTCACGATCGCCTTCTGTTAATGATTGTTTTGTACTGTATTAAATTTTCGCCTAGGCCTTATGGCAGCACAAACGCAAAAGCCGTTGCAAATCATGCAAACCTAACTTCGCTGTGCTCTCCACACTAGTCATTAGTAGATTAGTTTACGCTAATTTCATCCTAAAAACGCCGCAAAGGAAATGAGCTCCCGCGTAATGGACTATGCGAAATCTTTTTCTTCTTCTTCTAATTGCATCCAGTCAATAGATTTTTACTTTTAGGCTGACTGTGTAGACATGTGTATTGTTTGAAGTACATCGATTCGTATTTTTGGGCCCTATGTGCCAAGTTTTTCCCCGTTGTTTTAGTGCACAGTTTTGATCAAATTGGCCGTGTTGTAGACGTCAAAACAGTTTTTCATTTTTATCCCGAAACTCGCGGGACAACGCTGTTACGTTTATACTTTTTACAACTCTTTCAGGATCTTTCTTCCGCACCTGTGATATAAAACACATACATAAAACGCCAAAACACCTTATTCGCTTGCAAAACGGTGGATTCGGAGAGGAAAGACTTTTGCATGCCTTAGCGGCAAGTTTGTATTTTGTCTCAGTGAAAGTTTTCAACCTTAAAAGCACAAACTTCACTCACCCTGATTCATATATTCGTTGTACAACAAGTTCTACAACGAGCAGCAAATCGTAGATAGATTTTTACTTTTACCCTAGCAAAACTTACTGTGCAACAAGTCATTTATTGCAAATCAAAGTAACATGAAGTAACGGCGTTTAAAGCCCAAATTCCACTACGCCCATTTCGCCGAAACTTTGCTTCGGCGAAATTTCGGTGAAAGTTGCGGACGCGGACCATGAAAGTCCTGTGTGGGTTAAAGTAAAGAAGGCCAAAGGTTGCTAGACAGCGGCTGGGCCGCTGCCACTTGGATCACGTTCATTAAAGACGTGCGTAGTTCGCGCTTCTTTCTATATTGGTTTTGTTTAATCACTTTCCACGGCCCGCTAACCTCTTGCATATGCATAATTAGGAAAAAGGGGAGTACCTTCTAAACAACCCTTACAGTCCGCGGAATTTGTCGCAAAGTCACCGTAATGGAATTTGGGCTAAACCGCGTATTCAAAACTATGATGTTGACGTGTGTTTTGTTGGTAGATACGCTAATCACGGTGGTCACGCCAGTTATCGTGTCACTGCTAGTCGTCTGTGCAATCGTCGTCGTCATCGTCTTCTTCGTCAGGTAAACAAACTGCATAGTCATTAATCGCTGCTGAAGGCACCTTATATTTTGCCTCGTCCGTCTGTTTGTCCGTCCGTCCGTATATTTTTGAGTCTGTCCGTGATATCGCATTCGCAGAATCTATGTTGAGCAAGTTTTGCTGTTATGCTCGCTATGTTGTTTCCTGTGTTAATAGTGCACATTTCCTTTGCGAATTGCGGTCAAACCGCTGCAGATAGTGACTTCGTTACTATTGACAGTCTGTGAGAACCTGCCATCGCCCTATTTAACGGTACCATTGCCGACTCACCTAGACACACCGTTTAGTCACAATGCAAAACGTTACAGATGACAGACAGACGGCAGACAGACAGACAGACCGAGTAGAAACGTGTGCTATTAGAACGATCGTTAGTACGACCGGCTAAAAACGGTTGGGATCGGCGGCGATGAAGATTAATAGAAAAAAGTTAAAATGGCAGTATGCCGTACTGAGTGTACACTTTAGCCGGAAAATTAGTCAGATATTTTCGTGCATCGTTAAGCCTATTCTATCGCTAATGAATTGCTGTCTTCGTGAGTCAGTTAAAAATAAGGAGACCGAGCGTTCTAATGAGTACCTATATAAAGGTGCTCTAGGCGTTGGCTGGTTACAACGTAAACGCCTGCCTGTACATAATGCGACGCAACAATCTTATCAGTATCTGCCGATGTCACATATGGCATGGAGCAAAACAGGACAAGACTGGGGCTTCTTATATTTCAACAGGCCGGCAATTTTTGTAGCTATCTCTCTCTTCGTAACTACAAATATGGGTATCCAGCCGGCTAGCTTTTTCTTTAAGTTTGACTCTGGCAGTTTTTTGTATGTAAAAAGCGGGGGTTAATTAACCGCTTAACCGCCTGCTTGTACACTTAGCGGCATCTTCGGTCTATACCACTCAGTGCTTGAGCATGACTAGTAATTGACAAAAGGTCCAGAGTTTTCCGCGGCAAATTTTGCCAAATTCCGCGGGCCAGTTCGCAAAATTCCGCGGCTTACCGCGGCCATCCTTTTGTGAATAAACTGAGCTTTATTCTGTGCATAAACTTCAGTTATTGAAGGCTAACGTTGTGCTTAGTTATGCTAGCAACATTCAAAGAAAATTATCAATCTTTTTTTCTTATCAAAAGCGCAATCTGTTAAGTCGAATTGTGCTTATTTATTATTGTGTGCCGTATTGCGACGGCTATTAGTATAGGGCTCACAGTATCATTTTTTTATTTGTCCGTCATCCAGCAAAGTTAACCGCGACGAGTATTGACTGTGCCTCGTCTCCTCTAGTGACGAACGGAGCAATGCTAGCATCCGATGTTAATAATGTTTTCTTTTCTCTTTCCCTCGCTCTCTCCCTCTTCCCGTTTCTGTTTTTCTGTCAGTCGGCGTTAAAGCAGATCGTGACGGCATAATGACGCTGCCCGCCGCTGTCGGAAACGGAGATCGAGCGAGAACATCGGATAAAACGCGTTTCTCTGCAGACAGCGCACACTGGCCGCTGTTATGCTCCAAGACCTGTCATTCATGACGTCACATCGTACCGGTTGACCTAGGCTGGTTTTGTTAATGTGGAAAATATGACAAATTTGCACGCGCTAGCATCCGGGAAATGTGGACAGTGGCGTATTTATACACTGTCCCAAATAACTGTACCGCTGTTATTATCTGTCCCATTGCTATAGCATAGCAAGGGACAGATTATAAAATCACTTGCGTCTGTCATTCTGTCATTCTGTCATTCTATCTCTAAACACTCCTACGGCCGCAATTGTGATTCGATTCTGATGAAATTTTGCATAGTGATTCGGGAACTCCTTCCCCTTTTTTACTCCAATTTTTTAAGAATTTGCATTACGGCCTACGAAGACTTCGAAACGGTATAACTCGGTCCCCGTAAAAGATAATTGCGCGCTGTGTTTACCTACCCCTATTTTCGGGGCCGGGCAATTTAATGGTGTTATTTAAATTTACCCCTAGCGACCCCTGTTGCCATAGCAACCATTCAAATGTTGCAAAATTTTGCATTACAGCCAATGAAGATTTCAAAGCGGTATAACTCGGTCCCCCGACGACTACTGTTGCCATGGCAACGAATTTTGGGACAAAATATACTATAACCCGGCTCAGAGAGCACGGTCCTTTGCTAGATACGCCACTAGTCATGCTACCGCACGCCTACGTGTTTTACAGTAGGCCTACCAGTTTATTTGTCGAACGAAAACGCGCTGGCGACAGACGGGTAAGCACATTGTCAGACATCACCGTAGCGCTTCGTACAATTTTCATTATCGTTCTGCTTACGACAGTAGCGGTATCACGCCGCCGTTTTAATAGGCCGCATAATGGGTATCGCCCGTTCGTCTGTCCGTCTGTCTGTTTCCCTATCCGTCCCGCACGGGCTTCTAACTGGTAAACGAAAAAGCGAAGAGAAATCAAAATTGGCGCGAACTTCCCCGAAGAAAAGTAACGGGTGTGCTAATTTTGAGTTTAGAAGGTCAAATTTTGACATGGGCAGGGTTAGAGTTGTGCAGTTTTTGGCGGGCGGCCGCACATTATGACGGCACTGGGTTCACACATTTTTAATTTTGGACGTACGCAAATGTTCAGTTTTTTTATTTCCCTTTACGGGTCGGACGTAGCCCGGCCTCCAAAGGCAATTTGGTTTATTTCAATTTGGTTTATTTCGGAGTTAAAAAAGAAGTGACACATTTCGCACTTCACCGTAAAAACACACACAGTAAACAACCGTTAGCCGCAGAAAAAAGTAACGTTGTATGCGTTGACTTGGTAGTGTAACAGTTTTAGGACGTTTGACTTGCTATCGCGAGGTCGCTGGTTCAACTCCCGGTCTGGTCGCTATCAAGTTTTAGTAGTTATTACTCGGATGGGTGACTGTCAGTATGTATAGACACTTAAACCAGCTTGGTATATAACCGACACCAAGATCAACTCAGCCTTTTATGCTTCCGGGTTAGGTAAATCGGGTTCGTCTGGCTAGAATTATGGCGGGACGCGTTTGCCTGTGTCGGATAGCAGGTATAATGGCAGGTGTGATGCCATGTGGAAGGGGACGTTCCGTAGCTCTGAGATGGGTTTCCCATGAAGAACTATACCATTTAACCATAGAATTGACGGTGATAATAAAAACTGCAAGAAGAATACTGAATAACAATATTTTTGTTACGAAGAAATGTTTTTTTTTTTATATTTCCAACGGATTATTTTAACCATTCTCCCACTTTCTGCATATGTTTGTTTTTGGCATACCATCCTTTCGTGTCATTCGCTGAATGTTATATGCGTTATACTCGTGTTCCATAATTACAGTTATAGCGAGCGATACATACGTATGTCGTGCGTATGTATATATACACGTGCGCATGAGATCTGCAGTGCAGTTATTATTATATCGGCTACGTGCATGCGGCTATATCGCCGTTGCATCACAATAGCCTACTCCAAGAGATGCCCGTAATAATCATCATTATAACTGCCACGACCGTATGACGGCGTGCACTTCCGGTGTGGTAGTCCGTCTGTTTCCGGTGACGGTCACGTGACCGTGGTTGCAGCGATACTTTTACATCCTCAACACCCCCTCCCTGTATGACCAC
>Ga0056128_1011240_pt1 | contig 11085 bp, 7 predicted proteins | sample WorMetLIZISLAND2_FD_71113 | JGI IMG/M metagenome (GOLD analysis project Ga0056128, IMG submission 71113) | Marine gutless worms symbiont microbial communities from Max Planck institute for Marine Microbiology, Germany - Olavius geniculatus... ... | reverse complement strand
AATGTTGCAGAAACAAGCACGTCAATTGAACAACAGCATAACAGCAACAAAATTGGAATGTGTGACTGCCTAAAATCTAGTAGGCCTAACTAGTAAAAATATGATAAAAGTCATGATGTGGTAGGCCTAAAAACGACGTTTAAAACTTAATAACTGTGTTTATATAGCATACGAGTGACAAAATTACAGTCAGATAAATATGTGCCATACTCGGGAAGCGAAAGTGTGTGTATACGACGCCTAAGATTATAGTGCTGCGACGCTGTAGATGATGGTGGCAATAGACTGTGTAAAACATGGTTGCAGTTTGAAACAGTTTTGTTAAACAGATGATCGTCTGCGGCATCACATAGTTCTTCAAAAGTTGGCAAGTCTGGCATGCAGTAGCCATGATGACGTTTCGCACGTTCCAACATGTAAGAGATGCGCATACAGACCTATAAAGGTTGTTGAACCTGGACCCCGGACTATTTCGATATTCAGCTGTATTTGTCTGATATAATATGGGTTGTAGGAATGTGTGTTGACCGGCTGTCTTTTCGGCGCTCACCCTTTTAACGTAGCTATGGGGAGCGCTGCGAAGTCTCCCGCAGCGGGACGGAGCAAAGCCTGGCCATCAGACGGTTCGTGGGACACTTTCAGCTGAAAGGAACGTTTCTGGTGAAAATTATTTCGAAGTTTTCTGTGAAAGAAGTTGCTAATTTATATCGCTGTGAGATTTCGTGGGCCAGAGTTTACTGCGCATAACTACATATATATTCAGAGACCCTAAAAATCGGGACCGTATGCTGAAGCCTGGTGTTTCGTCCGGTCCTGCGAGGGTTCCTTGCTGACAGTCTATCTGGTTTTGATCTTGGTTTATTCGCGATGTCGTCAACGTGTGTGTGCGTATATAGGTACATGCGCGATTCTCTGATGGAATACGCTCGTACAGTGGTCATTCCGCTGGAGCACGGCATTGGACGCTATATCCGTGTACAGCTTGAGTTTGACTCGAGGTGGATGCTCATCAGCGAGGTTCAGTTTCAGTCTGGTAGGTGGCGACACTTACTTTCGGCAATACGCGTAACATTGATAGGCCTACTGTAAACGTATTGTGCATAGCATGGGACAGGAGATTTCAATTTTCGACGAATCGCTGCAAATATACGACGGAGGAGATTATGGGTGCTCAAAACTTCTCTTTTGCCATTAAGTTTTTCTAAATAGAAGTTTTCAGCCCCATATCTAGTATTCTTGAAGGAATTTTTTTTTCCGGCAGACTAAAAATTAGGAGGGGACACGACACCATTGATTATTCCAGTAATAAAATTAAACACAGAAATGATGCATCGAAAAATTGAGTAAACTTTGAGTAAAATTGAGTAAGGCAATAGAGAACGTCATGAAATCTCGAGTGTTTGAATGATGACGTCATGGTCACGTGGTCTGCTGGCGCTCGGGCATTGTAAACAGTGAACACGTATTTTCGTGTGATTGGTTATCGTGGTTTAGTTGGTTTGTTGCTTAGCTTATATGTTGGTCTGACTAGAACCACAGTTACTCAACAAATTATGGATAGAGCATCATAGCATGTTTTCCCGAAAACAAGCCATAGGACAAGAAAACGGGTTAGGTTTGGGATGATCCATTCTGATGTTGATATCTGTGACATTTCATTAGGCCTACTATAGCAAATTTTCAGCTGAGAGTGTGCAGTAAAAGAATTTCAAAAACTTGTTAATAATTGCCAAATATATTGAGACTTGCGAGAAATTAAAGGGTATTTTTGGACACGATGTATATTCTGCTGGGATGGACTGCTGTTATGCGGCTCAGAGTACGTGGACGTCGCTGTGCCGGTGGAAATTGATTCCAGAGACGCTCAGCGTGGAGACATTGACTTGAACGTCGCCGATTCCAGTCACAGCGCTGGGTCGAAACATGGCAACCGAACGTCTTCGGCCAGTGGTACGTGTCAGATCGCACGGTCGTTTGCTTTATGATGCACGACTGCAGCCGAAAGTTGTGAAAACAGTAGCCTACCAGTGCGAGCTGAGTGTAGTTTAACTCTTAGGCTGTTGAATCGTGACTGTGATCGATTGTGTGTTTTGCGTGGGACGTGCGAATGATAAACAGACCTCGAGACACGTTTCAATCGTCTCACTTGACTGGAGTGAGATTATGGGCGGCTATAGGCCAACATTGCTGACGCTGTGGTAAAAAAATAGATCTGGGACGACGTATGTCATGACATAAAACATTCGCTGTCACTCTCGGCGTGATCGGAGTCGAGAGGTAAACTAGCGAATGTAAGTAGTAAGTAAAGTAAGTAAGTAAAGTAAAGTAAAATGTAAATTTATATAGCGCATAAGTAAATATGATATTCGCATGTAACCTCCGTCTCCGTCTGTTTTTTTTGTTGTTTGAGTACGCTTTGATATGTGGCTTTCTGCTGCAAAATAAAGATATCTATAACTTTGCACTAAAATAACTCACTTTTACCACTGATACCACCCACATTTTGTTGTTTGCTCATAGAATTGTTGTCATCTAACGCAGATGAGCCGGTGCTGCCACGGAATGAAGTGGTCAATGTTCAGACTGGACTCACTGATGAATCTATAGGAGGCATTGTCGGAGCTTTACTCACAGCCATTCTACTGATATTCGCCGTCGCCATCTTTATTGCTCTGCGCAGGCGCAGACGCCGCCGAAAATATCCGCCAAGCTTTGTTAACAGTTCACGCAACGTGGGCGGAGCTACGGTGAAGTGTAGTGCTGAGCTGGCAGGAAGCAGGGGCGGAGTCTGTGCGCCGGCGGTAGGCGGAGTCACTAACGGTAGCGTGGCTGTTGTCAATGGTAACGGCTATGATGTAACGTCTGCGTCTGACGTGGAGTCTGACGGCACCGCCTGCTGTGGAGGCGGGGCTACAAGTGGGCGGAGAATCAATGGGCGTGGCCCAGCTATTGAGTTTTACCACGTGCCATCTGGTGGACTTCCAGAACTACCAAAAACTCCTGACTCTTCAGGTGATGGAAAAATGTATATTGACATAATTATTCATCTGTTTAATTGGCTGTTATGTTTTGTTGGTTATTAGTTTTATAAATGCCTAGGCACATGCTGTAGTTCTATGCAGTATTGCGGTTTACCGTGCTTTCGCGTTGTAACATCACCTGGGCTTTACTCTTTACAATTTTTAAAATGGCAGCTGATTGGTAGACGTAAGTTATTGGTAGGCCCTATCACTTTTTTGTGTAGGACTGTAGGCCTATATATGTCTTCAGTGGTCTGTAGTTTTCTTAAACGTTTTGTATATTTTTTTGAGTGTATGTTGCATTACAAAGTAACTCTTCGCAAGTTATTATACTTAACCTATGTTTACGTATAATTAAACTATGTTCATTGCAGACACATACGCTTCACGTGACTACGCATTGACCAATCCGACGACGTCACTTATTATCAACGTGCCGCAGCCACAGAGCTTAGTGGGCGGGGCCATGAGCCTGGTGGGTGGAGCCGTCACACAGAATCCAGGCTATCGGGCCAGCACGGCCACGCTTCGCCGAGCCCCGCCCCCTCCGCCGCCTCCTCCACCTCCTCCGCCACATTCCTCAGTTCTGAGAGCTCCCCAGTCTTTGCGCGTGGATCCGGTCTATCCAGCTCCTGGAGACATTGAGCCGTCTGTGATGGAGTTCCCTCGAGAAAATCTTCGCTTCGTCGAGAAGCTGGGAGACTGCCAGTTTGGTGAGGTATGTCGTAAAAATGGTGCTTAGCCTACACGCGAAGATTTAATTTACCACAGAACTCGTTGACACTTGGATTAGTTTTTTTTGATAAACCTTGCTTAAACTGATTTTCCTGTTTTCATAGATATCTAGATGCTAGCCGCTTTTGTACGCTTCACAGATGATATTGATATACTATTGGTGTATCTCTTGCTGCAAAATGTGTAATAGCGGCCTAATTAAAAGCAGAACACACTCTCTGTTTAGCTTACTTTTAGACGTTAGCTCAAGTATTTCTACTTCTCGTTCTACTAGAACACCGAGCGCGTTCGACGTTATTTGCCATTGACGTTCTGTGAGAATTACTTGATCACTTTTAATGAGACAGATGCTTTTAATCTTGTTAGGCCTATGTACCGCAGGTGCATTTGTGTGAGGCGTATCACGTGGGTCGGTACATACGTGACAGTGGCGCCATCTCGACCATCACTCGCTCAACACGCTCAGCAGTCGTACTAGTCAAGACGCTACGCCACTGCGCCGACGATCTCGCCAGGTCGGGTCTTGGCTCTCACGGTTTTGGTTTCGGTTTCGGTTAGATGGCTTAGGCGCCGCCTGAAGACTGAAGGTAACAGTGCAAAGCAGTGTCCGATGGTAACTTGTTTTATGATAGACCAGAAATGCCTGTTTCACTGTTGTAGCAAGCGTAGTTTAAAGTTGGTAATGCGTGGAAACGTGTGAATGTGCGCATCACTAATCGTACTGTATTTTGTAAGTAAGTAAGTATTTAAAACATAAATATACCTATATAGCACGTGACGTAGGCCTAAAAAGCTATAAACCCTTTATACGTTGTAGGGCATCATTTGAGCGCGAAGTGCACGTGACGTCACGCGTGTCTGATGTCAACGTCGCCCGCCTACTGTGGGCGTGTCTTACCGAGGAACCACGTTACGTCATCATGGAATACCCGCGCCACGGCGACCTCGCCCAGTATCTACGTCATCACTCGCCGGCCGGGATTCTCTCGGCCTGCGACGACGACGACGCCGAGGACCAGCTTCTGTTGATGACGTCACGCCGACGTCGCGCCAACGGAACCTCCGCCGCGGTACTCAGGTCGATATTGCTTCTATATTGATGATATTCAATATTATTAGGCATAGGCGGTAAAACGTTTGAAACTTATGGAAACTTATGGAGCTTCACTTTATCTGCCGTACGGGATTACACAATGTTGTCTGCCAGGCTGCCACCCAACGCCTTTATCCCAGCCGGATAGGTCATACTTAGGTTTATCAATCGCGGAGGCATGGGAGGCCTAGTTGACTTAAGCAATAATCACCTGATAGCCACCTGGCCAGGAGTCGAACCCACGACTTCTTGATCGTAAGTCTGACGCCGTACCGTTGCACGACAAAGCCACATTATTGATGTTGTGACTGAGCGTGTTTCTTATCTGAGCAGTGTACATTGTGTTGTCGTGGATGCGTCTATAGCTACGGGTCGCTCATCTACATGGCCAGTCAGGTGGCGTCCGGTATGAAGCATCTCGAGTCTCTGCAAATTGTTCATCGTGATCTGGCGGCTCGGAACTGTCTGGTCGGTGACCTCTACCAGGTGAAGGTCGCTGATCTCGGCTCAGGGCGTGACGTCTACTCGGCCGATTACTGCTGCGTTGAGACGACTGGCGCTACGACCACCATGCTGCCCGTGCGATGGATGCCCTGGGAAACCGTCCTACAGGTAAACCACCGCGGTAGATACTGAGAATTCGTGACTTACCAGTTTAAAATTTGGTAAAAAAGTTCGCGAATCCGACCACATTTTTAACAACTTGTTAACATTTTTTTGTACATGACTAGTAACGAGGACTTTTAAAATGCATAATAAACATTTTTTGAGTTTTTTTTTCAATTTCGTGAAATTTGAATTTTTAGTCTTACGGTACAGTAATCCCCTTTAACGACTGGACATAAGCGCCGACGTTTTGGATCTGCCTTGAAGACAAACTTTCTTTCTATGTTTCATTTTCAGTTTTTTTATTCCTTATACTTTTTACCCTTCTGTATGTTCTTTTTCCCTCTACCTTTTTCCTCGTGCGGGCTTTACCTCTTGAATCCAGCCAGGTTGTCTGCGCTAGGCAACCACCAACGGGTCCAGGGGAAGCCAGGTTGCCAAATAGTTTCTGACATATTTTGAGCTAAAACGACATCTCTTGTGACAGTTATATCATGCTGAGAGTGTTTTTGTAATTACGTGGTGAAGACAAATTAATCTGCGGAGCGGTGCCTCATGCATTTCTGACTGTGAGCAAGATCGTCGGCGCTAAATGCGACTTGACTGCGAACCAGCTTCTAATGCGAAGTAATTAACTTGAATTAGTTTGCTAATCGACCAGGGAAAAAGCGATAGCTTTCTTTTATAATTAACTTAGTCGGCGTGTGGCGTGAGTTAATTCCGATTCGGTTTATGCAAGCTGTGGTGGTCTTTAATTGGCAAAGTTTCGTAAGTAGTGACAGTTAACATACTGCGCAAGTACCTGGATTGCGATCAGATAAACTACATCTGGGACTATGATTAATCACCGAAGTCAGCTCAGCCTTTCAGCTCTCTAGTATATACCGGCATGCCTGGCTGGAGTTAAGGCGGGATGCGTTCACTTGTATCGGGTAACAGGTAACACAGTGTTATCTCACTTTGAGATGGGTACAATTAATAGCTATGAACAACCTTTAACTTTTAACGCAGCCTTCCGTTCCTCTAGGGTAGGTAAACAGTACCGGCTGAATGCATCCTTCTGTGTAGGTTTCTGTGAAAAGCAACGTCTGTGAACACACTGTAACCGTAAAGTTTCTGGCTTGTTTTGACTCAGCGTGTATATTTGATGGTTGCAGAGCCAGTACACGACGCGTAGTGATGTCTGGTCTTTCGGCGTCACTCTGTGGGAGGTCCTGTCCTACGCAAATCAGCGCCCTCTCTCCTCTCTCAGCGACGCTGACGTCATAGCCAACCTGGAGCGCATGCGCGCGGCGGCAGGTGGAGGCAGTGACGTCATGAGTGGTGACGTCATTGGTGACGCGGGCGGCGGGGGCTGCGTGTACCCGGAGCGGCCGGCCGGGTGCCCGCGCGAGACCTACGACCTGATGACGGCCTGCTGGAACCTCGACGTGGATAGGAGGCCGAGTTTCCGCGAGGCGCACATGTTCCTGCAGCGTCTGAACGCCGGCTACAGTCCGTTCCAGACCGGTTCCACCACTGATCGACAGGGGGCAGCAGCAGTGCAACCTAGTCTGCACTACTGACACCCGGACTCCACTTAACTTCCATTACTGCAGCTTGTTTTTAGCGACTTGTCGTTCAGCAAGTCCGCATCAAATAGTGGAGTTGAGGGGAGGGAACTGCCTCGTTTCCACCCAATGTAACGCACGTAATGGGGTGTTCACACGATCCAGCAAACGTCCAGCAAACTTCCAGCAAATGTATTCAAAATACACGTGCCCAATGCTGGACGTTTGCTGGATCGTGTAAACACCCTATAACGCTCGCAACGAACGGGCCGCTATGAAACGCAAGCGAGTCGGCGCTATAGCCAAAATTCAGGGATAGAAGAAACCAATGATATTAACTAAGAATATTTAACTCAATGGAAGAAACAGTGTCATGCGTTGCGTGCTATGCGTACGCTGCGTACGCTGCGTTGCGTTGCGTTGAATGAAAACCAGACTTGGTAGTCAGAAGCACAGAATGCCACAGATCTACGGCTTCGACTTGTGCTCGTCAATTACGAGCGTTTCGTGTCCGAGCTTTGTAACATTTACCGTCTACATTTTACCTCAAATTTATCCCCCTACCTGCTGCTAGTGTCGTATAGTAAACTAAGCCTAAAAGTCCTTGGTTACGTGTACCTGCTCGTTTACCACAGACGGACAGACAAACAGACGGACGTACGAATCAGCAAACGGGGTGCAATGCATAACGTGGCCTTCTGCTGGGCGGCCGCGTACGAATTATTTTCTCAAAGTCCCTGGATCAGTTTACGTTTATTTGTCGCATGATTTTGCATCAGGTGATTTGCGCCGTGCTTTTGATGGAATTATTGATCAGTTGACTGCCTGTGCTGCAGCCTGGCGAATGAATGCGATCTTCTCTGTGTACTATGACCTGGCAAGGCTGGCATCTAAAATTGTGTTCACCATACACTGCCTGGATTTAAAAGAAATAGGCCTAGGCTAGTTGACTGAATTCGCATTGCTTTATCTATGACTCGATGAATCGAATACCGGCTATTTTTGATGGTTTATGTTTTAATTTTTTGGCTATTAACGTTGTGTTAGAACACACGGTTTTACGCCCAATATTCGTCATGAATTGCTCAGTGTTTTTATGCTTGCTTATCGTTGCTTTGTTATTGTTTAGGCTCAAACTTTGCTACTTTGATGTGGTGTGGACCAGTTGAACAACAAGTCATACAACATGTTCTACATCGTTCTGACTTGTCACGTTATTGTGGATATGCTGTACAGGATCTGTTTTTAGTGGATTTGTTGTACAGCTTGTTGTTCAACAAATCCGCAACAGATAGAAGCTGGAGTTTGGGCTTATGATATCACCAGGTTTAATGCACTAAACCTATTGTGATCGGTCGAAAGCACGTCACGTGATGTGTCGTAAAAGTACATAGTCTATAGCTCTTAATAGGAAAGCCGTCACAGTCACAGAGCTACGGAGCGTCACCTGCCATACGGGATCACACGGTGTTAACTGCCACCCGACACAGGTGAACATGCCTCGCCTTAACCCCAGCCAGGCAGGCCGGTACTCGATTTACCTACCCCGGAGGGATGGAAGGCTGAGTTGATCCTAGTGTTGTTTGTATACCTAGATGGTGTACCTGTCTGCTGACAGTCATCCATTCGATAGTGACCCGACCGGGAATCGAACCCGCGACCTCGTGATCGTAAGTCCGACACACCAGCCACCACCTGTTATTTGACCACTTTCACTAAAACAGCATTTTCTGCTGTTGCCCAGTTAACTTTACACATCACAATACGTTTAGCTTAGGCAAACATTTGTCTAGTGAGACATTTTCAATGTCAAGCATTTGTGTACTGTTTATGAACATTGAGCCTATAACAATAAAAATAGCCTACTAAACTAATCATAATGCTGTTTATATGTGATAGCTGGATGAACGTATTTTGCAGAGTATGAATATCGTTGCTGTTGTTTTGTGAAAGTTTCTGCGATGTTGTACATGTACGAGTAATTATTATGATGTGATAATTGTGATCGTATTATTATCGCCTTGTGACTCGGGTTTGCGTCAGTTTGTTTCGTATTTGCTCTGTGACGTTTCCGCCAGTTTTCTCATGACATTCATTGTGTTATAGCGATTGGCTATTTTCTGCGATGTCTGTGTGTGTTACCACAGTTGATATAATACACATACATGTAAGATTTCTGACTTATATAATTATTTAACAGACGTACATAATGATGAAGTAACTGTTGTGAAAGACACAAAAATACATCAACTGCACATTGTCCGGCCCGTAGCCTTCATCCGGCACGTCCAAGAGAAAAACACCAAAATAATACATTATGACTTAAGAAATTGTATGTTTTTTTTTCAAATTTTGTTTGCTGTTTTGATTGCTTTTAGATTTGTATCAAGTGGCGCCTATCACTAATTTCAGGCGGGAACAGATGACTGAATCTTGTACACGGTGTTTCATAAAAAGGACCCTTTGTTGTTTTTTCATAATTCACTCAAATGATGAACAATTTACACAAAATTTGTACCAGTTATAGCTAAAGAAATAGTAATTCAAAGCACTGCAACAAAATGTGACAGTTGATTAAATATTCTTTCCTAGTTTTGACGTAATGCTGACGTCAAAATGTGTCACGGGTACAAGCTGGATAGTTTCAACTGGTGCTGTCAGTTGCTACCCTGCTCCAATGGTGAAAAATCTGGTTCATTCATAACAAATTGTTGAAGTTTTACAGTTAGTTACAAAAACAAGCAAAGCGATGGCATTTACGTGTCTGTGGCGATAGTTGGATTTTTACACATTCGAGCAAGACAGTGCACTAGCACACCGAGCTTGCATAATGGTTGCATTTTTGAATTGCAAGACGCCTGATTTCATGTCCCCATGTTGCTTAGTGCTGACACAATAAACATTTTTTATTAGCGAACCAGATTAAGCTTACCATCGAAGCAGAGTAGCAACTGACAGCACCAGTTGAGACCATCCAGCTTGTACCCGTAACACATTATGACGTCAGCATTACGTCAGGACTAGCAAAGAATATTTAATCAACTGCCATATTTGGTTGCAATATTTTGAATTAATATTTTTTCTGCTACAACTGGTACAAATTTTGTGTAAATTGATCGTCGTTTGAGTGAATTATGAAAAAAAACAAAAAGGGGTCCTTTTTATGAAACACCGTGTTGCCGAGGCCGCAGACCGAGATGAGGCCCGAAAGGCCGAAAATTAAGGCCGCAGGCCGAAATCGAGACCAAAGGCCGAGTTGAGACCCGAAGGGCCGAAAATCGAGGCCGCAGGCCAAAATCGACGCCAAAGGCCAAGCTGAGGTCGGAAAAGCCAAAAATGGAGTCCGCAGGTTGATAATATGGCAAAGATCAAGCGGACATGGAGCGTCGCGGACAGGTCGCTTGTCTAAAAATAAGAATAACGTGCATGCAACTAGGTCTTGAGTAAACTGTAAAAAACTGTATGGTAAACATGATTTTGCGTAACAAGATGATCAGCTACTGGCGTGCAAGAGGTAAAAAAAGTTGGGGTTATTAACCACCTAAACGAAGTTAAGCAGAGTTATAACAACTGTAGGGAACTTCGCGGAACAAAGTTAGGCCTACTGAGAATACTCTGAAGAGAATGTCATATCGCCGTCAAACCAAACAGGTTGGCATTTGTCGCTAATTTTGAATGAAAAGTCAACTAATTTGGCTAAATTCACTGCTGCAATTCGTATGCAATATACCGACATAGATTGGTTCTAGTTGACTGTATGTACAGCTCAGAATGTCTTCTTGTCTGTCATGTCTCTTACGTTACTGTACTGCAGCTCTGTGCAATGAGACAAATAAACCTACTTCGTTCCACAGAACGTATTTCTAGTTTTAAGGACTCCTTCTTATGGACTGGCAAAGAAAAGTTCGCCCTGATCGTTAAGGAGTCTAGGCGTAATAGGAACAAGTGCAAGGGCTAGCATCTGCTTGAGTCCGCGGTTCATGACGTAACTTTGTAGAATGTGATAAAACACTGGCATAATGACCGACTCTTACATTGAGCCTCAGTGGGGCTATTTTGAAGACTTTTATGCCCAAGTGAA
>Ga0056128_1011237_pt1 | contig 11087 bp, 7 predicted proteins | sample WorMetLIZISLAND2_FD_71113 | JGI IMG/M metagenome (GOLD analysis project Ga0056128, IMG submission 71113) | Marine gutless worms symbiont microbial communities from Max Planck institute for Marine Microbiology, Germany - Olavius geniculatus... ... | reverse complement strand
GCACCTTGTGATGACAAACTGGCAGTCTGAGACTGGCACTGCGTTCCAGACAGTACAGACATTTGCCGGCAGACTTCTGCAGCACAACCTGAGTTACCACAGACGGACAAATTGACAACAACACCAGCTGATACACTTACAAGATCCTCTGTAACATTATTAATAATAATTATAATAAACAACAGAGCGGTGCAGAACAAGGAAGGATAGTATGCCTTTAACAAAAAATGTAATAAAAAATAAATAAAATCATAATTCTACTAATAATAATCATCATCTAGTTTATGTAGGGCCAGTATGTCAGTAAGACTTCATAGATGGCGAGTGCCAACTGCCAGTTTGAGTCCAGCGTACAAATTGCTCGGCCTAGGATCTCTGCCAGAAATACATGCAGTGTGCCCTTAATGACACAATTTGGACGCAGCCAGTGGTCACAGAATACAGTAACAATCAATCATGGCACATATAAAGGTGCCATAGTCCATTGATAAATATTTACCGTCTACAACAATGGCTCACGTTCACAAGTTTACTTCTAATCGGATGTACATCAATGCAGACTAGCATCAAAACATTAAAATCAACATTATACGGTCACGATTTTGAGCAATCCAACTAGATTCAAAATGAATTCAATCCTTATTAAGCTAAAATAGAATCAAACGAGCACAAGCAGCATACCTGACTAACAATCTGCAGATCAGACTTCAGCTGTTTTTCAATGTTCTGCAGCAGAGGAACAGTCAAGTCAGCTAAACTGCTCAGTGGATGGATGCTTCTCAGATGACGACCTTCACTGAAATTATCGCCACTAGCATTCTCAGCCTTATACTTTTGCAACTGCTTAACTGCCTGCAACAAAGCAGACAGCGGCACAATACTGCATGCTGTTTGACATTGAATATTACATGCTGTAAAGTGAACTCATCACCAGTGTACTAAGACACTATCATACTACTGAGTACTACTGAGCACTGAGAACTGCCATTATCGTTGCATATGCACAATTATAATCAGCAGTTCTTACAATTTTAGGTTTTAGGTAGTTTTTTTGTGTTTCATAAAGGTTAATCTTTTTGTTTCATTGTTATGTGTACATATGTGTACGTGCACTTTGCCTGGAAAGGCCGTAACCGAAATGACCTATACTGTGTCGGGCAGGATGTTAAACCCTACTCACTCACTCACTCTGTGCTTCAGATATTAACTTATTCATGTTGTACAAAAAGACCAAAACCCACATTTTACATTGTCTCATTATCATTAATGACTGTGAATAAGCACAGCCTAACATTCACATGTTCTTACCAATTCATACAACTTTCATGCACAAATATCATGAAGAAATAAGTGAGTCAGTAAAGCTGTAGATCCAACTTGATACAACTACATTACCAGTACGGGTCACTTTGAACATGAGTCTTTGCAGGCAATCACTTGCACTGGTTAATGATGACACAAATGATGACGAAAATTGCTGATGACAGCAAAAATTCAAATAGAGATAAAAACCTAAATAGGAATAAAGAAACTATGTAAGCATAAACATTTGATTATTAACATGCAAAATACTTGTACACAAACACATGCAAGCTAACTAACTATTCTAAAATGAAAACATGTTTTCCGGGCAAAAAATGGACCGGCTCTATTCCACAGCTCTCAGTATCTTGTTGCTGTTGTTGTCATCAGTCCCTCAGGTGGTGTCCACTCGGGGGAGGGAGGCAGATGCCATATATGCCCCAGAGATGAGAAATTCCACCAGAATGTCACTGTCCTGCAACACACCTTTGAAGCAGCTCCCAAAACTTGCTCGGGGCCGTACAGCATAGAAGCAAAACAGCAGTAAGTTCAACCTACCTTGTCTCTTTCCTGCATAAGTCTACGTTTTTCTTCTTCGACCGCCTCCAGGCGTTTGTTAGCAATGTCCAGCTCCATTCTCAAACGAGCGACATACTAGTGGCACCCACACACATACACGCACAACATCAGAGAATACTGGTCAGTGAATGTGAAAACTCCTGCCTTGATAACAGTCTTGAAATATCACGTGACAAAACCAACAAGTTTCACAGACAGCAACGTAAGGTAGCGTCAAAAACAAACAGAAGCCCAGTTTTTATAAACATAGGATAAACTTAGAAATAGCTATTCCAACATCAAAGGATATTCTAACATCATTCGCCAGACAAACTTTAGCATTTTCTCAACAATTTCCCATAAAATGTAAAACTCTAGATTTTTCGTATTTCTTCAATTTGCAAAATGAAGCGTGAGTGAGTGAGTGCGTAGGGTTTAACGTCCCACCCGACACATGGTCATTTCGGGGACGTCCTTTACAGGCAATGTGCATATAAATAATAATGGAACAGAACGTTTAACCTTTACAACAATGGAACCAAAAGTTTAACTTTTACAGAAAAACCTAATATGAAACAAAACACAAAAACGACCTAAACCTAAAAATGTAAGAACATGGCATGATAATTGTGCATAAGTAACAGTGATGGCAGTTCTAATAATCTTCCCTGTTATCCCCCAGACAGTCATCAATCTCATAATACTGTCTATTGGAGGACAGGGAGTGGCAAAATGAAGCAGCACTATGGAATATCATATAGGCACACAGACTGTTACAACTGAATCAGTACCACCACAATTAATCATCACCACAAGCCTGTAGTGTGCAGCAAAAACAGCTTCTCATGCAATGCACACAAAAAGTCAAAATAGTTTAATATGCCAGTGTTAAAAAGTGCGTCTTGAAATGTTTTCTGAAAGTTGCAACAACTATAACAAATTCATTGCAAAACCTACCTAGTTTATAGCCCATCACTTATAAATTTCTATATTATAATTATTACTGTAATCCACTTTGATCAGGAAGCTGGTTGCACAAACCTGTTGTTGAAACAATGCCGTCTGGTCTGGTTGGGTTCTAGCTTTAACTGTTGTTGCTGCTGCTAGATCAGAGTCAGTCTCAAAGGATGCTTTCATTGGTGAACTGCCATATATGCCTGAAGGCAAAATAACCTCAACTGAAGAACAGACATGCCTCATATGCTATTTGCAACTAGCATTCCTATCACAGCTTACATTAAGCTACGACCTTATTACATCACAAAGTCAAATAAACCAACCAAGAGGTCTAGCATGCAGCTGACTAGACCAGTGATTTTCAACCGGGGTTCCGCGGAACCCAAGGGTTCTGCGAGTGTCTGCCAAGGGTTCCACAGCTGGCCAGTAAAAATAACCCAGCGTGCGAAATCACGCCAGACAATGTCGCAGAAATAAGCCTATTCAGCATCGATGTTTTTTGTTTGAAATTTCGTTTCTACGCGTCGTTTTGCATAGACTTACTGTGTTAAATCATTTTTGTTGCTAGTAAAATTCTGGCATATTTGCATTTTAGGCCTATATTATAACATACGCTTCCTATGCACGACATTATGCAACTCCAAGGCATTATCAAAAGTAAAAAAAGAAAAGCAGAACGTATTGATTAGGGTTGTAGTTACAAAATCGTTCGGCCATTTACTTAGTTAATGCAATTCTTTAAAAACTCAGCTAAGGAAAATTAAAAAGACATGTAGGCTTGTTTGTTCCGAAGGCGTTCACGTGATAAATATTCTGAGTTGGTGGCGGGACTATTATATAAGCGGGCACCGACAACCGCCTCGCCCGTCGTGTTTGGTTAAATACAGTAACTTACTGCTGCCTACTAATGCGGTGGTCAAATTTCATATTGATCATCTTTGTCTGCTTTGTCGTCCTCATGGGGGCTCTGCCCTCAGTGCCCTGCTAGGGAAATGAGTCCGTAGACACACTGTAGCTTCATCCTCGCATACGTCATTGGACTCACGGATCAATGCATGGGGTTCCGTGAGTGACCTTCACACTTGTGTAGGGTTCTGCGGCAGGAAAAAGATTGAAAAACACTGGACCAGACAATGTGCAGTGGTACATCTGCAAGCTGCATCAACAGTCTGCTGGCACAAGTAACTGGCTACTTTTCACCAGTGTTGGGCCAAGCAAATAACTTTTAAAAAATATGGCACCCTTCTCCCGACCAGTGCTGTGTGCATAGTGCAAAAATGTCCAAGAACTGGCAGAACAGATGCTACATATAAATCAGTATAAATCAGTCTCTAGCATCTTACTATAATGAGCGGAAAGTATGTTTGTCCGTTTCTCTGTCTGTATGTCATACCCTCTGTGTTGCACAATCGCGGACCCTGACCACGGCATTTGAGTTCTTGGGCCTTAGGTATGTGTGCCCCCATCTCCCTCCACAGGCAGCCAGAGGGGGGTTGAGTTGCCGGCCAGCCATCAGTATAATGCTTAGTGCAGCATGTAGTGCTTCCTGGCACCATCTGGCAAATAACAATTACTTACCTAACACCCATAGGGAGAATAATTTGCTAGCAACATTAATGATGATTGGCAACAGTACTCACCAGACAATAGAGGACTTGCACTGTGAGATGATGAGCCGGTGGCATCTGATGATAGTTTATTATAATGTAGAGGTTCTTTACGAATTTCAAAGTCAAGATGATTTAAGTCACGACCTGCACACATAAAAATACACATATATTACTAATATAAGTAACGACATATGAACACAGAACACTAAGTGTCACACTCATTAAAGAATGATTCACAATGTTTACAAATTTAAGCTGTGAAAAAATGACTGTACGCAGTGGCTTGTTTCTTTTTTTCATGGTTAACACAGTTTACAGAAGGCTTCTGCCGACAACTTTTCCAGACATAATCCATGTTAAGCTGGGTTCCAAACAATACCTATTTGCTGTGCCAGGTTTTTACACTTTTACGTCCAATGGTCAGTTCAGTTATCAAATGGCAATGATCGTGCTGCGATGACAACAGACAACACCCCAGACGTTGTCATAATTAGGGCCCACAGTTTTCCGCGGGCCGCAAAATTTTGAGCTGAGTCATGGAATATGCCCTTTTCTACGGAATTTTGATATTTTGATACTGATATTTGATATATTTCCTTTGTTTGTTGTTAGCATAACTGAGTGCAATGCCAGCATCCAAAAACTGAAGTTTTTAAAAACAGAATAAAGCTTAGTTTATGCACAAATGGAATGCCGTGGTAAGCCGCAGAATATGGACAATTTTGCCCCGGTGAGACATAGAATTTTTGCGAACTAACCTGTGGAATTTGGCAAAATTTACCACGAAAAACTGTGGGCCCTAGTCATAATCATTATTATTACAAACATGCTTATTCACCAAATGTAAACATTAAAAGATGAAAAGGTAACACATAATAACTGTACTAATAACAAGATGCTGAGCAAACCTTCATCAAGCATAGTTTTAGGCAGTGATCCATTCAGTTTCTGCATCGACGCTGCAAGCAAGTCGTTGGATGGCGATGGACTGATGTTCATGGGTCTGAAGTGAACAGAAGCCTGCTGTGCTAGCATCTGCTGCTGTCTCAACTGCTGCTCCAGTGCATCATTGCTATCGGTCATCATTAGTGGAACATTCACCTAACATCCACACTCTACAGTCCCCATCAATTGTAATAGCCAGGGGTGTCTATCCCCAATTTCAATGACGCAATTCCCCTCCCCTCTAGTCTTGTGTCCCCCACCCTTCCATCCCCTTCTCCCTCTGTTTTCCCCCTCTCCCTCTTTTTTCTAACCATGGTTTTAGTGCAATTAGAGTCAAAAGTCAACATGTTAATCCATGTCAAAAGTCTTATATTCCTTGGCCAATAATGGCAAATAGGGCTTGGATGGAACTTTCATGCCTTCGCATGACATTTTCTTCATTTGCTGTCATTTGTCTATTGATTGCTATAAAAATTAGACTTTGATGCAGGGGCAGCAACGTGGTTTTGAAGGTGGGGGGGTACAACTTAGCAAGTAAAGCAAGCAAAAAAAATCTCAGCCGCTAGATTTTTCTCTACCCCAACATTTTCTATGATGCAACATGCATCATTCCCTCCTATGTTCAGATGCCCCTGGTAACAGTAACTCAACTAGCAGCAACAACGAAACATTGGTGACAGACATACTTGGCTACAGTACTCAAAGTTCTACAAACTAGAGACATGCACCACAAAGCTATCACTCGCCATATTATTATAATGCGCATAGTGTCTGTCTGTTTGTCTGTCTGTCAGCCCCTCTAGCGCCTTCTGTGTTGCATGGTCACGGACCCCGACCACGGCGTTTGAGTCCTTGGGCCTTAGATACGTGCCCCCCACCTTGCCCCCACTTCCCTCCACGTGCGGCCTGAGGGGGCAGGGGTTGAGTTGCCAGGTCTTCTTTCCCGGCTGATTCTGCCAAGCCCGCCAGCTTGGCATACCGCTTCATGGCGGAAAACTCCTGTCCACACGGTGGGGCACTTCTAGTCCTGACAACAAATACACAGCAGTTGATCCTGTACATGAGGGAGACTATTCTCACGTGACACGGAATGTCGCACCAAGCAGCAGCAGTGGCTGCTGCCAGCGGCAATTAATTCTTTAATCACGTTGCACTACTTTCTTAGTTCAGCACTTTGATGCAGTTGCTTGGTTGACAAAAAAGTGCACAAATAAAGTATTTTACCATAATGTACACTGGTTGAAAAAACAACACGTGAAGGCATAACAACACATACAACATAAAAGCTACTTGTAAGTAAAAAAAGCCTATGTAACTGGTGACATAAAACTAGCTTACCATGAGTGGACCATAGAAGGGTAGGCGTTGGCCATGGTATGTCATCATGTCATTACCAGCCAGATGCATGGCTGCCATATCGGGCCACAAGCTACCACCAACTGGGGATGGCTCTTCTCCATTGGACAAGCCACGAACACCAGCACTGTCCATTGCTGTGGTGGTCCTTGGTGTACTTGCAAATGGGTCTGTAGAGCCAACTGCCTTAGCTTTGACATCAGGCTCCGAAGAATTTTTCAAAGACGACTTATTACCGGGTGCAAGCTTCGATAGATCCGCAGTAGCGCGTTCGGTTTTATTTGATATCGTAATTTCACTCAGATCATCAACAGAGTCCTAAGACACAACAAGCACAAGCAACCACATTAAACAGTGTTCTGAATACGAAAATCGCTAAAGTCATTCCCTAATTCCCAGTGCTCAGCCCTCAGACAGACAACTGTTTACAATGCAAGACTACAAACTAGTGTTTTCTTAACTTGGCTTGTCACATGCAAACCAATCAAGCAACAACTCATACCTAAGCACCCAGCTTTCACACAGAGTGAACAAATGGGTAATGAGTAATTATTTAGAAGCCTATGTGCTAACTGGTTGTGCAAAAGAAACAGCATCTGGCCAGTGAGAAATGTTGCTACAACAATCTAACAAGAAGCTCAGCTGTCGCTAAGATGGCCATCTGCACTGCTGGCAACAAAAAATCGATGCAACCACTATACAGAATTTATGTAACCACATGGACCCCTTTTACCCTCATTTGGAAAAATGGTGGTTTGTAAGGAGGTCCAATTTTGTACCACAGGGTAGCTGTCAGGCAACCCTATTAACTTGTTCAGACAATTTTTGAGTAAGATGTACTCATTGTACTGTTGAGCCACAATACATATGTTACGGACAACAGGCAGGCAGACAGACAGAACCGTGCACTAGCAAAGGAACAACTGATAATACTGCCAGCCAAAACTTCACCATCAGCATTGGGAGACATTCATGACAAACAGTTACGTTACTCCAAAGAAGTGTGCCAGTTGAACAACATAAGCTGTGCATAATTGCCAAAAAGCTGTGCAGCAATAACTCACTGATATATGTTTTGTAGTAACACTGCTAGAAATAGCTGCTACTGATGATGACGCTGAAGTGCCAGTAGTATGTTTTACTTGTTGGTCATGTGCCAGTTCTTTATTCGTCATTCCATCTGCACAGAAATGTGTCAACTAATTATTACCAGAACAAGCAGTTACACCACATACTAGCGATTAGTACACCATGCTTATTATTTGTATCAAAATCACAAATGTTTAGTAAGACAAGAAAAAATTAGTTCTTAACTCACAAATTAACCACAAACTATGCAGCATTTTTGCAGACAAATACAAGCTAAAATAAACAACAATATTTATTTATTTGTCTTCGATAGCAGGCTCGAAGCCCATGAACACACAAAAACACAATTGTAACACAAGCACATAGACTAAAATATGACTAAAACAAACTGCTATGCCAACTTTAAAAAACTGGTGATTTAAAAAACAAGTCTGATGTTAACTACAGACAATAGATTAAAATATTGAAAAGGCCATATATTCAAATAGTAGTGTTGATCAAAGTAAAAGCAAACAACTGAACTAAATGCAATTACCAAATTATATAAGATTAAACACTACAGACAACAGATTAGAATTTTGTAACTCAACTAACAGCATTCACCATACACAGCAAGTAATGTCAACTTACCATCATCATGTGCAAAAGCACAGAATATTCCTTTAGTACACTTTCCCAGTCTTTTCACTATATCACATTTAATACTCTTATAAACCTTCAACACAAACATCACACAAGCATAACTAAAACACATACAAATTGATTACACACATGACTAAACAAGTATGCAATACTAATTATTTTAGGTAATTAAGCTATGAGCTACTGACTAAACAATGCAACTGCATGCTTAAAAATTACTAAATTTTTAACACTTGTTTAATTCTTCAGAAATTGCACCATTATTATTTTCAGCTTCTTCTTTGATATGCAATCATCCGAACAATAATGATCTAATATGATCACCTAGCAACAATGCACACAAGAAATATTATTAAACTGTGACCAATCTAATGTACTCCTCGCACACATCATTTTCTTTTGTATTCTTTTAAGAGCTTTTTCGTGCTTTTCGACTTGTATTAGAGACCCGGCATCTAAATGAGACCCATTTAATAATATACTAATAGTGACTGGCGTCGAGGTCGTTATTGGAAATTGTCTTCCTGAAGTTCATAAAACATTGCCCGATTGTAGGAAGTGAGAAAAATTTTTCAATAACGGTCTATGACGCTAGTTGACATTTGTTTTGTTATACCTCAACGCATGTATCTATCTGGCACCGTTACAGAGATATGGCGCCTCAAAAATAATGGGGTCACGACCTTGACCTTTTGGGGTCACGTGACGTCATCGGTCACGTGACCATTTGACCTGCAATGGGCGATTTCCTATGGGTGATCCATTGTGACCATGCATCTATCTAGCACCGTTATGGAGATATGGCCGTTTGAACTTCTTCCAGGAAGGCTCTTCCAGGAACAGAGGTCGGTCGTTGGTCGATCTTCAGTCGGTCGGTCGTCGGCCAATCCTCAATATTACACTGATTTCATATACTCCTCTTCACCACATTAGGAATGTAGCGCACGAGGAGTAAAAATGCAATGACAAACAAAATACAAACATGACGGTAACTTGGTTGCAGTCTTACGTACCTTGCAAATTTCAAAAGGTAAATAAACCAAGGATAAATGGCAAGCGCTATTGGACAGAGCTATTAGACAGCCAAAGAAGATTCAAGCAATCAAATGCTCAGAGGTTTAAATGATGTAAATTTAAACTTGCGAACATAGCATAGTAATACCCTGCAATTGCTTGTTATTCACTAAGCATCACAGATGTTCACAAATATTAATGATGCCTCAAAAGTGTTTGGCAGCAAATGTTGACTGGTTAACTTAATGCAATACAACACAGTGAACAGCTCTAAGAGTCAAACAAGAATTGAATGAGTTTAAACAGCATCCAGTGGACATCAGGGTTCAGCCCGCCATACTGAGAGACCGTCATTCAGGGTTAGGTTTTGGATTACGTATAAAGTGTGAGCTAACTAAATAGCAAGAGGCATTATCGAGAACTATTCCCTGCAACGACCATAAATGACGACTCGTAATGGTGCCCCTTCGAAGTGGTGGAGCCAAACTGACATCAGTGCTGCATGACTGAAGTCAAGCTAGTGGAATTACTGCACTACAGAGAAACAGTACAGATGAGAGTGGTCTTACATCAGGATGAAACTGCAGCTCCATACGACTATGACAGTAAGCACATTTATCACCATTATCACAGTCTGACGCCTCGCCCCAATCATCCTTAACCTTCACCATCGGACATGCAGTTGCTCTGTCAAACAGCAACGATACTGTTACTTACTGATAATTTGTTGTCAATTTTTCTTTTCGACCAAGTACGATAGTTCAAACCAGCAGTTTGTAGCACACACATTAATTACCATTTCAAAAAGTAAATGAAAAAGATATCTAAACAAAAGTTTCAGAACACTGAGAGAAGGTAAAAGACTGAAACATGTGAATTGCAAAGATTGTGTAAAACTACCTATTTCTGTACATTGCAGGAATGTGAAAAACTTTATGGGTGAATTTCTTCTTGAAACTGGTAACTGATGTAATGTAAAAAATTTTGGACAAAATTGGACTGCAAAACTGCAAACTAGTTCTGCATAGTTTTTGTAAAAAAAACAACTAAAACCAAATTTCAGCATCATCAATATGTGCTCAAAATTGCAAATACCGATAAAAAACAAACTGAGGACACACACGGAGACATTCAGAATGACATTAAACTAATGGTTTCTTGCTGTTACATAACAACAAACAAAAAGTACCGATATTTAATAACAGTTATCTTGCGTCGTCTGTCCCTGGAAGTGTGATAATAAGGACACAATACTCCAAGACGACAAGTGCGTTTATAGTCAGTACCAAACCATGGGCATGGCTCAGTTTTATAATTCTTCAACAAGTAACTTCTATCTGCACACACCAATTCACCATAAAGTACACTTACCAAGTTGAAACGAAATTTTTTAAAAACCTGCGGAAACTGTAAAATGTTGAATTTAAAATTTATGCATTACAAAGTGACATCTGAAACTTACTATTCCTGCCAACTGTAGGAATATGAAAAGAGTATTTGATGCAAAGTCGGTAAGGTCGGTTATATGACAAGTATTAAATTTAAGCACAGATATCGGAGTATCACACAAAAATATAACAAACTAGAAATTTGGGGCAAAACCCAACGTGAGTC
>Ga0056128_1011236_pt1 | contig 11087 bp, 6 predicted proteins | sample WorMetLIZISLAND2_FD_71113 | JGI IMG/M metagenome (GOLD analysis project Ga0056128, IMG submission 71113) | Marine gutless worms symbiont microbial communities from Max Planck institute for Marine Microbiology, Germany - Olavius geniculatus... ... | reverse complement strand
AAGACGCCGGTCGGCAGGCCTGGCGTCCCGGCAAACAGCAGCACGCTCTTGTACTTGTCCAACTGACTCAGCAGCTCGTTGATTCGAGTCTCCTTCTCGGCGTTCAGTCGCTCCAGTTCGACGATTTGCGCATCGCGCTGACGGACCAACTCTTCCAGCGCCTCCATGATCGGCGGCTTGACGAGCGACGTGAGAGTAGTCAGCAGTGAGGCGACAGAGAGAGAGAAACAGCGCGCGTGCTCTGTGAAGCTGTGCCGGGCGAGCGACCGACGATTACGCACGTTCTGCTCACGTGTCACGGCGCGCCGGCAACAGCTGAGCGATCAGCCCCGCGACCTTTCTACCGACGACCGACCGACCGACCGACCGAGCTCATGTAGGCCCTAGGAGGCCCAGATACCGCGCAATCGCGTTCACTGTCACACAGAACGGTGGTTAGACCTACATCACGCTCTCGACGCTGCACCGTATCGTCTGTAGTCCGCGATTGCGCTAAATCGATTACGGCGTTGCGTAAAACAGTTACTTTTTACGTACGCAGTTCCGAAAACTCTGCTCGGCTCGCAGGCCTCGATGGGCAGACGCTATAGTAGTTTAGTGTTCAGTGCACGGCCGGCGCTGACTCGTTTTATTTACGGCTTGCTGTTGTTGCTTGCTGTATTTCTCCTCTGCCCGACGTGGTGTGGTGGTATATACTGACCTACATAGACGCCAGGGCGGCGGGCCTAGTATACACACGGCACGCCATTGCTGAGCCGAGCCTAGGCGCTGTACGCCGCAACTACGACGAGGACGACCTGGGGCTGTGGGGCAGACTCAGACCGACTGACTGGCGTGCGTATAGATATGATTGCAGTGCAAGGCGGGCGTGCCGCCGCCGAGCAAGGCCCCCTCCCGTCTACTCTCCCTGCAGTGCTCCTGAAGTTGGCCCTTCGCCGCCGCGCGTAGGCCTACGCCGAGCAACTAGGACCCGGGATGACACCGTAGCTTGTCAGCCCCAGACTTGGAATGCTGCTGAGTAGCTGCTGCAGCAGCGCTGCATGGTCAAGTGACGGTACTGAATATGCCGTCTTAAAGTCCACTGGCGGGTGGCGGGCGTTGGCGTCATCAGTGCTCGGTTGCTCGGTAAAAGTTCTAGTTCTTGGGAGGCCAAGGCATAGCTATAGGACACCCGTGACCGCTGCCGCGGTGATATGGGGTCAGTGAGTGCAGAAAGTCTAGTGTGGTTAATATGGGGCGGTGGTATGTCTGCTTGCTGTTGCTGCTGCTGCACCGCGGGGTATTGTTCGGTACAGTGAGCGATTGATGACCGCATAGTGCGCTGCGGTATCATTAGCTCATGACAATCTGCTGCCACTTAATTCTGCTTCTGGACACTCGACTCTGCTACAGCGCTGCTTGCACGAGTCAGTCTTGCAAATGTTAATATCAAATTTATGCTAACGAGAAAAGCACAACGAAATGTAGACCTGTCTACACTTAGGCAGGCCAGTACCCCGTTTACACGATACAGCAAACGTCCAGCAAACTTCCAGCAAATGTATTCAAAATACACGTGTTAATCGCTCGATGTCATCGGACGTCGGAGGGCAGGTGTCCAAAAAATTCCCAATTGCTTCCAGTTCCCCACCAACCGTCGCGGCTGATAACATTTACAAAGTGTCGACAGAAACGCTAAATTTGCAGGACTAGAAAATGGTAAACCTGCAGCCTGCATGAGACATCAGAATGCGACATTTCTATAGAACGAAAGGGAAAGTATTTTAACGCGTAAAGTTGCGCAGAGGTGACGTTCAGTTTAGTTCAGTTGTCGACATCAAGTCGTAGAATGATGATGCAACTGTGAGTGTGAGTACCGGTAGGCCTACTGATCGTTGTGATGTAATGAAGCGTCGCTGCCATCTGACACGTGCTGCGGATCGACTGTCGCAGAAATGGAGATGCATGGTTGCCCTATCTCAGTAGGCCTACTGTGGAACTCCGAAGAACTTCAACGTGTTTATGTAACATGATTGCGTTACTTTTTGCCGTATTTTTGTGCTTGCTTATATTTAATGTACACTAGCCGTCGCCAAATTCAATGATTTCAGGTAGTTTACAAGATGTGTGAAATTAATAACGCCTGCAAAATAAGTGCGTGGAACACTTCCTTATTCTCATGAAGATCTGTTGAACCGTGACAGTAAGCCTAACTGTGTGTCGTATAGGCCTATTGTTCTACACGCATTGACCTCAGCCCAGGCCTAGCTTGCGGACAACGTAGGCTACACGTATAGGCCTGCCAAGTCATAAGTATAACACACTACATAAGCTAATTTGTGGGCCACCGGAGCATGTTTTGTTGCGTCGCACGCTTCATGGAACACGCAAGTGCTGTACCGTGGTCTGCTAATGCTATAGATAGGCTATACCTGTAAACAAGCTCGGTCATGCAAATTGCAAGCCAGCAACTGCGTTCAGCAACTTGTTCCCGTGTGAGGTTTTTAAGATTTACACAAGTAATTTGAGCAAAGCTCATGAGCAATCGTAGGCCTATACAGCATGCAATAAAATATTTATGCATTTTGAAGGAGTACCCAAACTTAAGGCCTCCGTACGAAAGACTCTTTGAATTTGAGGTCGAAATTTAGATTGTTGAAAATTGAAGTTCTATGCTAAAAATTTCATAGGCCTACCAGGTTGTCCACTGTCCAGGTTTATCTCCAGCCATTTCGGCGCAATTTACTCTTGAAATGTGCACCACAGCCGAAAATTGCAAAAAAACACTAAAATCTCCTATCGTTCAAGGTTCAAGGTCATCAATGTTGACACCATTCAGCTTGTCACTATTGCTTGTTATGATAAGCAGCACGTACGGCTGTGCCATTATACAGGGTGGGCCAAAAAACGTGCCACTTTACTTTTGTCCATATCTTCGCCAATAATTATTCATCGATTTTCAAAATTCATTCACTAGACACTCTGCAAACAATTTGCGATAATGTGATTATTATAGATCCCACCACACCGTAAATGCGTCTCTACACTACCTTGCAAAATATCAATGAAACGTGCATACATAACAATAATAACCAACAATTTGGTAGAATTGAAAAAAACACGTCAGACCAACATTGCAGGGAATGGTCTGTATGACACTAGACTGTGTGGGTATAACACAGTCTAGTGTCATACGAATCATTCATCGCAATGTTTGTCTGAAGCGTTTTTTTCATTTACCTAAATTTTTGTTATTATCGTTAGTTTTTGCTTACATTTACATTTCACAAGGTAGTGTAGAAACGCATTCACCCTGTGGTGGGATATATAATCGCATTATTGCAAATTGTCTGCAGAGTGCGCCAGTGAAAGAATTTTGAAAAGCGGTCAATAATTAGCGAAGATATGGACAAAAGTAAAGTGGCACGTTTTTATGGCCCACGGTGTATATCTGCAACTGTTTTCACGTCTGGATAAGTCTGGAGCAGAACAATATCGACAATGCTGTCAATGCACGTAGAAATCATCTCTTTGCCTGCGTTTGCACAATGTGCCGACATTTTTAGCAATTCTACTGCAGACAGTTGAAAAGGGAACAATTAGATGAAATATCAGCCAATGTGTCAACAATGTTAACAAAATGAGTTTCTGTGCATTATTTAGATTAAGTAAAAATACCACACTGGGTAAAAATGTAATATTTCGTTGGTTCTGCATTCCCTTGGTAGTGCAGAAACAGACGATGGGTGAGGTGGAAAACTAAACTGTTGTTTGATGGCTAGTTGTTGCAGGAATATTCGTACCAAAAACTATTGAAATCTTATAATTCTTCTTCAAGTTACAGTCGAAAATGTTCAGGATGTTTTTTGAGACAGTGTAGTAGAAAGAAATTGCATATGTGCTCAGAAGTGTTTTTGCATACAAGTCTCTTGGCGTGTAACATAGCATGTGTTTGCAGTCAGTCCAATGACATGTTAAGTCAAAATTTGTAAACCTAATTTCACTATTTTTGGCAATTAAACTATTTAGTTGCTAATGAAAAAAATAATTAAACAACTGTTGTTACTTAATTTTATTTCGATCAAATCTACTGCCGTAAGCGAAACAGACTAAGTAAACTATTAGTCCAGTTAGAAACTGTTCAGTACTAAACTTTAGCACGCCGCTGCTTGTTAGAAACATTTATAGTTCAGTTTTTATTCGTACGACTAATATTGCTACCGTACGTTCACTGCAGTCATTCCAACGATACCGTAGGCCTGAAAACTTGTAAAATTGCTTGTGCTACTTTTAAAAAAATTAAACTGCTGCAATGCTAACAAAAAGTAGTACTTAAACTACTGTTTCAAGTTTCAACTGAACAACTTTTATTACAATCAAACTACTGCTGTAACTGAAATAAACTAACAAAACTATTAGTTACTAAATTGTAAAAAAATTAGAACATAACTTCTTTTTTAGAAACGTCGTTTACAGTACTTCTTTATCGACATGGGGGTATTTAATGCTAAATGTGTTGTTTAGCAGGGGGGATTCTGACTGGGGTTATTTTATCCAGGGGGATTTTGTCTGTTCACCTACGTAGCCTGACTTTTAGGCCTAACCCACTCATGCAGCCAGAACATTCAGAACTTTTTGCCGATTTCGCTAAAATAACCAAAGTTCGACGTTCACTGTCGTTCTCCGAGCCGAGTCCAACTAGTTCATTATAACCTATCAGCAGTTTCGACATTGTCTCAATCAAAATTCCAATGGTTATGGAAACAAGAAGTTGTCATGAATGTACCCGTCCATCAAGCTGCCAAGTAAATTTGCCGACGTCATAAACCTTCGCAAGTGGCTAATTTTCTTGCAGTTAACTGCAAAAAAATGTTAGTAAAACTGGTGACCCAGACCTTGTGAATGTGAAATGGGAACTGAAATACTGGTTATAGTCTAGAGATCGTTCACACCAACTGTTGTGTATTTTTCAACGGCTTCTTTTCGAGTTGGAAGCGCGGACGTGACAGATGGACAGGCAGACTGACCGGATGGGGAAATGTGTAGCGCAGCCCACAGAACGGCCGCTTAATGACATAAGACTAGTAGTTAAATTTTCGCTAACACTCTACTGTAAAACTTACTGTCAAAAATACTTGTACGGGTCGTAAGACAGTAATCATAAGTTCACAACTTAGTTCCACTGACATCTGGCACTGGAGGCATAAATACAAAATCCATTTCGTGAAACGTCAAAACTAAGTGTTTATTAGCTTCCACAGATAATGATGGTAGATAATGCTTAAACAGATTACATATAACACTAAAACTACACTATAAAACTACAGCAGCCTACAATAATAGGTGCTAGCTATTAATGCACCGGTACTGTGAATCGTGATAAAACCACAACAGGTTTTGCAGTAACTATGCCTCGAGATACCAGCACCAGTGTAAATTGTACCAGTGTACCAGTGTAAATTGATCATCATTTGAGTGAATTATGAAAGAAATAAAAAGGGTGCCCGTTTTTTTGAAACACAGTGTACATCACCAGTTCTTGAAAAAGAATAAGAAGTATTTACTAATGAAAAACCTAATACAGAGGCTCAAATTCCCATTCGAAATACACCATCCACCCTGCATACAATATCATATACGATAACCCACAACATGCAATAATGTAATACATTACGCTGCTAAAGCTACCATAACTGGTAACAAATAAAATATAAACTGATTATACAAAGTCCAAGTATGTAAAGTTAATGCACTAGATATGAAGAAAGTCCACAGCAGACAGCACTGATGTAACAAATAAGTTCCAAATGACAAAAGTAAGAAAGAAATGGACAATGAAACATGGCTCAAAACACAGCTAACAAGAAGGGGTGCTCTGATTCAAAGATAGGAAGAAGCATTGAAATGAAAGATGCATATCTAATTTCTTATCTGAACTGGTTAATAGTCGCGACAAGGGAACACCAGATGAGAAGCGAGTAGACCTACTAGAGAAGAACTGATACTAATCAAAGACTGCACATGCAAGGGAAAGGATTTTGTATTCGATGTGTTCATGTATCATAAAGGTGAATGCTTTTCATAAGCCAACTAATAGCTTAGCAATGTCTAATTCAGCACAACGCTCAAAGGCATGTGGTCTTAACAGAGAATCAGTTCAGTATCTGATAAACACTGCAGTCTTCAAAATGTCGCATTAAACCTGCTCCGAGCAGACAAAAATGAACAGGGTATCCCTCATGCAATGTCTACTACTGCTATAATATTTGACAAATATTACCAAATATACTTCTAACTGATTAAAACAAGTAATTTGAGCAAAGCTCACGTGATGCGCAATAGCAGCAGTCCTGCCACCTTGGCAATCAATGTAGAGCAATAAAACAATAATGCGTCTTGAAAGAATACTTAAATTTGAGGCCTCCATACAAAAGACTCCTTGAATTTGAGAGATCGAATGTTGAAAATGTACGTTCTATGCTAAAAATTTCATATGCAGGTTGTCCAGGTCTATCTCCAGCCATTTCGGCGCAATTCACTGTTAAAACGTGTGTCACAGCCTGAAATCATGAAAAATCCACTAAAAACCACTATTTTAGAGGTTCAAGGTCATCTATGTTAACACCCATAAGAAGCTAGTCACTAGTGCTTGTTATGATAAGCAGGATGCCTGTGCCTATCTGCAACTTTTTTCATGCTAGATGAGCCAATATCAGTAAAATAACCACTTTTATACCCTTATTTGACGTTTGCATGCACAGGCCTCCTTGAACCTAGGGGGTCGGCACTTAAGACTGCTAAAATCTACGTTTAATGCTGAAACTTTCATACACAGGTTGTCTTGGTCTATCTTCGGGCATTTCATCGCAATTCACTGTTGAAATGTGCACTGCAGCCAGAAATAGAAAAAAATCCACTAAAAACTTTTTTTGGGGGGGGAGTTCAAGGTCATTAATGTTGATCAATCTAAAAAGCCTGTCATCAGCGCTTTTTATGATAAGCAGCATGTCTATACCCATCTGCAACCATATTCAAAGCAGAAAAGCCAATAGTGGCAAAATAACGTCTTTTTAGGGGATACCCCTCTTTGATGCCCTTGTTCGAGGGGAACCCCCACAACCAAGGGTACAAATTCTTTGTCACGAAAAACTAGAGTCATTGGGGCAGCATACAGTAAAGATTTTGTGATCCTAGCTTGCACCGTTTTGATAGGCTCAAGGGTGTGGATGGACAGATAGATGCCTCGACGACGGCTAAGACACGTGAAACATTCTGCTATCACGTGTAAACAACTGTAGGAAAACCAGTAGTATCAATAACACCACAACCAAGTGTAATTTCAAAGTCCAACACAACAATCACGTCGTCAAGTCCATACGGCAAAAGCAACAAACATGTAACAATGCTGTTTCATAAACAATAACTTACCTAACATTTCTAGTGTTTTAAATACATGGTGTTCAGAAAAAAACAAACATCTATTTTTCTACGTCTACCTGGAAAATGTTTGAATTCATACAAAATTTTCAGGTAATGTTTAACATGAATCAGGTACTTATTTTTTTCTGAACACAGTGTACATTGCTTACTGGCAAACCCTTCGAAACCGTATCACATGTAAAAAAGATCTATTGTGAAGCAAAATCCCATATGTTATATAGTATACCGGTATAATAAAAACCCATAACAAGATCAAACTAACAAGATCAAACTAGCATAGAATGACATTGGTTCAAATCCCTGACACAAAATAAATATGAGCTACTTCGTCTGATCTGATCTCAGACATCGTCGTAACCGGGCATCGGGAAACTCAGAGCAAATTTCTGCACTTCTGCCTTCAGCGATGCCAGCTTGCTCTGCGCTTCAACATCATCCTCCAGTTTGACTTTGAAGTCTTTGAGAGTGTTGCTACCACTGCTGGCTTGCACCGCAATCGCCAGCTGCACCCCTGCAAGTAATGCTCAGTCAACAGCAAATGCAATTACGGGTTAACTCCAGATTCGAGGGTTTCCTGTGGGTTACCCTTCATTTCAAGAACCAAGCACAGAGTTGCTGGAAATGAGGTGCATTAGATGACGATTTTAGCATTAATCACGATATAAGTTCACGTTTTACTTACTAACTTATTTTCTTATTTACTTTCTTTCACTGGCACACTCAAAAGTAAAGTGGCACGTTTTTTTGGCCACCCTATACAATTACAAATGTTAGCTTAGGGTGGTCATCTGTACAAACAGAATGACATAAGAGAGGATCAAAGGTGACAGTACACAATACATGCTAAGTAGCCCAAACAAAGTGGAACACGCATGCTGCACGTAGATCGAGCGATCGAACAATTTTGGAAATGATTAATAATCTCAGATAGTGCAGTAATGCTAAGCATGTTCAATGATTTAACATGACCACCAAATTTTCACAGATATCACTGAACGAGATGTATCATTTCCAAAACTTTACAACTGCTTGCTCTACAAAAGTAAAGCATTTGTGTGTATAGTTGTCCTGCCACGGTGCCATGGTAGCGTGGTCCCACCCCTGAACAACTGCATAGAGGGGTGGGTGCCTGCCTAGCAATGGGGCAGCTCGCGACCTCTCCCCAATTTTTGGTCCGGCTTGAAGAATAGTCCCGCCACTGACCCCACCACTTTTGGAAAAACTATATAAGGAGACTGGCCACTGAAGCCAGCAAGCTAGTTGGAGAGTGAAGTTACCAGTTACGAGTCAGTCAAGGGGTTATGTCAGAGCGGTTGTTGGGTGTGAGTGTTTCGTACATTAAACGAGCCATTTATATTATCCGTTGAGTTTATGCCTCTAGTCGATCACGCCTATAGGCTTCAGGAAAAACCCCACAACTGTGAGAGATCGCCGCCAGAGCTGGAGGGCAGTTCCAGCGTTGTGGCGACTTCTTCCACATGTGTACCACTTTTCATGTATTATCTGGAAGCAGCATTGTAGGTCACAAAAGTAGCGGGACTGGAAGTTGCAATTTTCACACAGAGAGTGAAAATTTCCGGCAGAATTCCAACAGACAGCTACAAATTTCCGACATAAAAGTTTATCATAAGAGGTCAAAATTATAATTCTGCCTCTAAATTTCCCAGAATGAGGGTTTTTCAGCTTCAAAAATGACATTTCCAGACAAACATCTGTCGACGAAAAAATTTTCTGAGAATTATCTGACAGCCCAAAATTTAGTTGGGACAGTTGCCGCACTCTGTCCATCACTCCCCGGGCACGACACATGCATGCACATACCACGGTGAATGAATTCCGCGACTTTCTCCATGTGACATTCCAGCAGTCCACGAGACGTCAGGGCTGGCGTGCCAAGCCTCAGTCCACTCGGACGCAGTGCACTCTTGTCTCCAGGACACGTGTTCTTGTTCACCGCGATGCCGGCATCTTCCAACACCTTCTCTACCATCGCACCCTCTGTCTTCATCGGCCGTAGGTCTACCAGCATCAGATGGGTGTCCGTCCCACCTTTACCCAACATACAGCACTGACCGATTCATATTAAAGAGTGACATGGGGATGAACTAGCATCCCCATCCCCAACCCATCCCAAAACTTAATCACTTCATCTTTGTCCGAAAATACACTACTTATACTGTTAAGTCTTCTAAAGACATCTTATAAGCAAGGCATAACAGCAGAATTTTTTAACAGATCTTGCCATGCAGGGACCTTAATTTTTAACCTCAAAGCTTATCTAGTCCATCTTTTAGCAAGATGCACTAAAAACAGAAGTCGGGCTAAAATCTAACCATGCATACTATAGATATTGCTGAAAAAAGCATCACAGGCGAATAGATTGATGCACAGATGAACACTGGACATAAGCAGATATCTTCTGGCACAGTGGCAGAGACAATGAGAAAAAGACCGTTATATCTCGAATAAAATCAAATAATGCAGTGCCTACCTGAGACTATAGTAAACCCCTTCCTCTGCAGAGCAGTGCAGAGAGCCTTGGCATTGTCTATAACTTGCTGCTGATAAATCTTGAACTCAGGACTCAATGCTTCCTTCAATGCGACACCCACAGCTGAACACAGCACATCACAGAGCTCATGATTAACACAAACAATTACAACATTTTAAGGCACAATCTTGTCAGCTCGATAACTAGTACGCAAACTTGAATTTAACTGATGGCATATGATATTGCATTGTATTTCATTCCATAAGCCACTGGCCACTCTTTGAAAAAAAAATAAAAATGCAGTGGAATAAAGTCATCACAACTCGAACAACAAATCAATGCCACACTACTGACTGAGCCAAAATGAAAATCAGTGACCCAGTCACAAATATCGAGTTGCTAAAATGGGCCCATCAAATAAGTGCAAATAAACTAAAAATGGGTTAATGACCTAAGCCTGTGCACAGGTCTAATAATTAAAATAAACCTGAAAAAGGCAAAGTCCAGATCACTGGTTAAAAATTTTACACAGAATTATCCAAATTTTGATGAATCCACTAAAAGCACAATGAATTACTGACAAGCCTATGCTCTAAAAACACAGCTAGATAAGCAAAGTTCAACTACTCTGACATTAGGCAAATGAACCTTCACCCACACACTGCTGCAGCATACAGTGAGCCTGCATTAGGGCTACAAGTTGAAAAATTTCCGCTGCAATTTTTCCTAAAATTAAATGTTATTTCTCAGAATAAATTTCAACCCTAGCTTGTAAGCAATGTATAACGTGGTCTTAAAAACAGTAACAACGATAGTGATAAATATCACCATTCATCATCATTATACACAATGCACTGATGAATTCCAGCATCGAAGGTACGCATCAGTTCCATTACTACTACCAATGACCAAATTCTAGTAGATAATTACAAAGGTTAAGTACATTAAGTAGTTCCACACTAGAGCCTTGCACGGGCCGAAAAATTACGGCCCGGCCCGGCCCGTCGCTGCTTCGGCCCGGCCCGGCCCGTTCACTCTAGCAAATTTCTAGGCCCGGCCCGTTTCAGGCCCGCCAAAGTTCAAGCCCGGCCCGGCCCGGCCCGCCGCCTCGCCCACGTAGTAAAAATTTTAATAGTTAGGCCTATCATAACGGTAAGAACACGTGTCACGTCATGTA
>Ga0056128_1011235_pt1 | contig 11088 bp, 5 predicted proteins | sample WorMetLIZISLAND2_FD_71113 | JGI IMG/M metagenome (GOLD analysis project Ga0056128, IMG submission 71113) | Marine gutless worms symbiont microbial communities from Max Planck institute for Marine Microbiology, Germany - Olavius geniculatus... ... | reverse complement strand
TCAGTTTTACATTTAGGACTATTTCTATTCTCAGTATCTCTCATTTCATTTTTCTTTTAAACAATTCAGTTCTTTTTAGTTTATGTGCTAGATTAAACTGACAGTGTGTTTGTCAGTTTTCGAGTGCAAATTTTTCATTGTATTGTATTGTATTGTATTGTTTGAAGACTGGTCACGATATTATTAACGCCTCAGGGGACTAATTTACAGAAATTCGCAAGTTTCGTTTGTGGAAAATCTTGGGAAAACTCCAGACTTATGAAACAAATGCAATGTACAAAAAGTCGTAAAATAAAAGTACGAACAGTGCAATAAAACCTTGCGAAACATTTTCACTAAATTGCTGATTTGGGAAAACTTTAAAAATTTTTTTTTAAATTCAAGAAAATTTTCAGAAATCCTTGAGAAGTTTTGCTAATTATGCCCACAACATAGATCACAAAGAACGTCCTAACCAAAACTTTAGAAACTGGCATAAAGATAACTACCCAGTACGTAAAATCAGTTTAAGAACGTTCGCTGGTACGGTATTAAATGTTTTAAGGTTTCATTTGAAGGTGTTTACCAAATGCACCATACAGAAGATAAACAAAACTATATAAGGAAAATAAAATAAAGCAGCTCTGCGAAACAGGTTTAAATTTTCTGCAACTTCAAACAGACACATGACAAAGACACTTCAAGCAGACAGACAGAGATGACGTAATGAAAAGCGGTCTGAATTAGGAGAACCGCATATACAATGACGCAAATATATATACTCTACTCGCATGCAGAAACCTAGCAGAATGATAGAACTACACAGCACAGAAGTATGCCTAATACCCTGTTTACACGATCAAGCTGGCTCGACGAGCTGTTAGCTGGACGAGCCAGAGCTGTTTGCTCGATGTCTGCTCGACGTTTGCTCGATGGTGTAAATGGGGTATAAGTGATACATAAGTAAACCATGCACATGCAGCCGGAAGCATAGAAACCGAAGGGTGCCTGCAGAAAATGAAAGGTTCGCTCGCATGCGCGTCTATCATAAAGTCACGTGGACTATCGGATCTATTCTACGTGTTGGAATGGCATACGTCGCCCTTAGCCCTACCTTTTTCCGTGCTCCTTTTTGAAGGCGCCGCCATATTTGGTGCGGCTGCCGAGGATGTCGGTGATTTCCGGTATGAAGCTGGCAAACATTGCCTAAAGCAGCAGACAACATTGAGACAAGCCGTAGCCCGAGCGACAAACACAGAACACGTAATGCTGTGATCGCACGCATTGATTTCCTCCTTCGAGATGTTGTTCGAGCTTCTCGGTCGAAAAAATCGGACCCGTCAAACAACACGTCCGATGACGAGTCCGATTTTCTCGTCCGAGGTTTTGATGGGCGTCTTTTGGCTGACAGGCAGAAACTTCGGCCGAGGAAATCGGAAAGAATGAGCATGCACATTCCGGCCGATTTTCTCGGACGAGGTTTTTAAACCTCCGCGACGTTGGACAACACATCGGACGAGGAAATCGGCGCGTGTGGCCACGGCATAACACGTAACACAACGTAGCCAGTGCAGCAATAGCCCCAGACACGACACAGCCCAAGCCGTAGCAAAACTGAATTAACACTCGCTTGCTTTTCCTTCGCAACAAGGTGACCACCACTTCTTGTCTGAAAAAAAACCTCAAAAAGTCGTCTGCGAATTGCCAGAGATAAGTCTCATCACAAAAAAATGTGCGCCGTTAGCTTGTACGCATCTTTATTTGCCAATAAAATGAGACATCGATAACGCACTACATTGCCAGTTGTATTACTTTACTGTTGGACTTTTGCAATAACTGTTTAAGCCGGCGATCAGGCATGCCTTGACAAACGAATATTGATTAACTGACTGATTGATATCAGGCATATTCCGAAACTTGTAAACGGACACTGATGAAATTTTGTGGAGGGGTTGGACATCGCCCACGGAGGAAGTAAGCTTACTTAGATTTTGGTAAAAATTCGGATTTTTTTGCGGATTCTAAATCACTATTTACTTATCTACTAATTGACTTAGATAAGAGTGGCACAAAAAGTCACTGAAATGTCAATCTAGACCCTAATGTTGATTTTACAGTGTCCGGGAAGTGGTCACCAAGTTACAATATTATACTGTGCCAAGATCGTCCCAGTTCGGCCACACGATCTGTTTCCCGCAACACCAAGCAATAGCCACGACAACCACCACCACAACAACAGCCAGCGGCAACGACGGCCATATTGGATCGGTCCGCCATCTTGTTTCCGGCCTGTGTGGAGTTACCTCTTTCCATGTTCCTTCTTGTACGCTCCTCCATACTTGCTGCGAGTTCCAAGGATGTCCATTATCTCCGGTATAAAGCTAGCAAACATCGCCTGGTAACACCAGTTTATAATTATTAGGATTTTTAGCTGGCAAATTATTTTCTAATCTGATTTTCTTACGCTGTCGTACCGTTTTCAAAACTTTAACCGTTTTCGTTCAAATTATCAGAAAACATTTTTTTTTCTATTTACTGCTTTCGTTAATGTATTTTTTTTCAAACGGCACCTGTTACATCAGACAGTTTTTCGACATCATGTCAACACTGAAATTGCTGCCAGTGTCTTCGGTGTAGCGAGCTGTTTGTTGACAAAATTCATTCATCCACTCACAAAACACTTTGTAAACAGTCAACGCATCATTACATGAGCCTGCAAACAAGCAAAACGAAATTTCCCATAGGTCAATATTACATTCCGATATACCTCCGCTTTAACGCTGCAGAACAAAGCTATAGAAGCGTGACGAATCTGCGAATAGCTTTTCTTTCGACGTACCGCATGTGCTTATCCAAACGCGTAGGCTATCTTTTTTCAACTTGTTTTAAGTGTCGCGTTACTAAAAGACTACTAAGTCTACTGTATGTGCTACGTTTAAAGGCACGTACAGAATAAACGAAATAAACTAAAATGAAGTGAACCACACTGACATATTAGCTGCGTTTTGGATGCTTAACATGTTCGTGTTTGTTCACATATATGTATATTATAAATATGTTAATTTCGTGTCCAAGCTGGAGCACGAAAAACAAATTTACTAGTACATTGCTTCGATCAATCCAGAAAACAAAATCTTCTGAATTTTTCGTCTGCCGTACCGTCAGCAGAAGTTAAAACTATTAGCTAAACTATTGAAACTATAAAAATATTGGGTCAACATGCATAAATTAGCGTATTTGTAATATACTTATTTATAAACAAACACGAACGTGTTAAGCATCCAAAACGCAGCTATCACAGTTCAGTTCATTCAAGTCGCTTTGCGCACGCCTTCCATTAAGAAAAAGAGCGAAAAAATTCGAACCAATGCGCCGAGAATGAAGAAGACCATGAAGAATCGTCCGATTGGGCTGACGCAGACGATATCGCCGTAGCCTACTGTTGACATCGTGACCAGCGTGAAGTAAACACACTCCCAGTAGGTCGGCGGACCGTGACCGTCACGTTTCAAGTCAGGGAAAGAGTTCTCGACCTCGACGCAACATCACATAGACACCCAGAATATTAGAGATGTAGTCTAAAGTCCAAAGAAAAGTCCAACACTTGCTATGGCGCTTCTTACAGGAGATCAGAAAGCGCTTTACAATCTTGGAAGTGGCAGCTGATTGGCATCAGCTAATGATAACGCTGCGCAGTATGCGGCCCGCCTAAACGAACAATTGGACTTGCGGTTTGCAGCTAGCACACACGCCACCGCCCAAATCAGCCATACTAGGCCTTCATTCCGTAGCCCGTAAGCTACTACTCATTTCCCATCCCACTGAGGGTATGAGGCTGAGTGGGTTGAGCGACAACATGCAGAGTAGTAGGCCCTAGTTAGATGATACTTGTATTTTCCAGCAAGGTTTGCACGCTATACGTACACTCGTGATATACATCAGTGATACATCACTGATGTATTCAAAAATATCGAATGGATTTCATTTGTATCAGTAAAATTGACTGAAGGACAGATCTTCCAATATGTAAGATAGCTTATCTTTTGTACACGTTCTTATTCCAGCGCTCGTCAGTCGCCGTCCTACGCTTCAACGCGCCTTGCCATAGCTGACAAGTTCCCAATTTCTGAGCCCGCTGCGTGACCATTCCACGCACGATTTTCTTAATTTAACATTTCAGCCCTATGCAATCGAGTACCTTGGACGCTAAAAATAAATAAATATTTAATGATGATGACGATGACAATGACGATGAATAGCGGTTTTAATGAAATACTGACAAGATGAACAAAGCCTGCGCCAGTAAACCAGACACTGATGAGCGTGGAGACAAGCTGACACAGACGAATGCTGTTGGACGTCTTGAGAATGTTCAGATACTGAAGGACATCCGGTATTGTCATCAACCGCAAAGCGCGCGTGAACCGTAAACCTACAGCGCAATATGACGCTGTAAGCAAGGATTGACAAAAAATACCGGACATAAAATTACAAGACACGAAATTTCCTGACAAAGAAGATATCAGATAAAAATAGATTGCATTACAATGCAATGTGATTTTTTTCAAAACAACGTAAGAACAGTGAAGGCTAACGGTACTGCATGTTCTGTCATTGAAATAAATAAATGAATGAATAAATAAATAAATAAGCAAATAAACACCAGTCGAAGCAGCAAAAAGTAAGATGTATTGGTATATAATTACAGAATAATACGAAAAGCTTGAATAGCAATAACTAATGCAAATAATGCTAAATCTAACTCTACTAAATCTATTCAGCCGAGGTTCAGCTTTTAAGGTTTTTCAATTTTATGTCCTGCATTTTCACGTCCGACAATTGTGACGGTCCGTCATTTTCACATCTGTGATTTTGAGCACACAGACAGGCCAACAAACATAGACGAGCAAAATACGTAATGGGGTGTTTACACGATCGAGCAAACATCGAAGAGCTAGCTCGACGTTCTATGGTAATTAGCATGCTAATTAAGAGAGCAGGCGGGTTGTAATTGGAAGGCCTATATAACACGTGATCAGCTGTGGGCTAAGCCTAGGCTTACATTTGAGCCAGGGGCGGGGTTCCAATAGGCCTGCTTCAGCCAGCTCGAAGCTTGCTCGATGTTTGCTCGATCGTGTAAACACCCCATAAGCAACTACATTAGTAAAGCCTACACAGTTTCATGCAGCGAGCTAATATAAGCCTTGCTAACATAATACGTCGGCCCAGTGTCGATATATTTTGCGGCTGTCCGCCTATTGTTGCACAACAATAATACCCCGTTTACACGATCAAGCTGGCTCGACGAGCTGGCTATACGTTAGCTGGACGAGCCAGCTCAATGTTTGCTCGATGCTTGCTAGATGTCTGCACGACGTTTGCTCAATATCTGCTCCATGTTTGCTCGATTGTGTAGACGGGGTATAACTTTAATCTCCAAACGTATATAACTTTCATCTTTCAGCGTTGATCTTTGACTTTTTAACCATAAACTGGCACCACGTGGGCGAACTCCACCAAGTCTTTGCAGTGCTCTGAATGCCTATATTCTCCACTTCTACATAAACTACTTTCACCACAAAGTTGGCTTTTTTGGGTAGACCTAAATTTTTTCGTTTTTGAGCTATAACAAGCAGACAGACAGACGGACGGACGGACGAGCAAGACCCGCAATGCGACCAATTATATGACGGCTGAATCCAAGCCGTTGTGGACCTGCGGTAAAACGTGTTGTAGTCTACAAAATGCTGCACAAATTTTCATAATCAGTAACAGCTGTCTAGCAGTTTTAGAAGTAATAGTATTAGGCCGTAGTAAACTGACCGAGCCAGTTTCGGTTGAGATAAATAGCGACAAACGACGGCGGAATTGTGAAGTAGTCGACCAGTGAAAATAACTCAATCAAGAAAGACAGCTTCTCCGACGCCGCGATAAACTAACAAACGCACACATAAACACACATTATACAGATAAATGCGGCCGGAAAACCTAGATAGGCCTATTTGGAAAAGTCATCAGCGGTTTGAGATGAGGCAAAAATAAAAAAAAACGTAAAAAAAACGTTTTTTTACATCTATGATGCGTACATACCCGGATGAAGAAGTAGATCATGAAGAAGACGTTGAACGCGAGGTCGACCTGCTGGGTGGTGCTGTTCGCCCACTTCTCACAAGATTCCACAGACTCACTGCATTAACATCAACACAGACATATACATTGATTACAAGAAACCCAGCTGTTGCTCGGAAGGGCCGACCGTTTCTGAGATACGGCGACTAATAAGTTAAAACCTTGCATCAAATACTGCAGCCAAACCGCTGCACATAGAAGCATGGTTACTATTGACACCTATAGGAAGTCGTCGCCCTGTCCAACGGCACATCGCCGACCCATCAAAAACAAACCGTCCATCGCCGACCCCCTACAACTTACCGTTTAGCCACAATAGCGCGTAACGCCACGTACTGACCTTTAAGGTCATCCAAAGTTAATAATTTTCATGTCATCTGAAATGCAATATGCGACTTCCTATTAGTAATCAATAGCATAGAAACCAAGACCCTATCTGTCACTGTTTAGCCACAATACATTTGATACAAACGAACAGACAGACGACAGACACCTAGTGGCAAAAGGCCAGACCTTTAAGTTTAACGTTCTGTCCAAAAAATCGAAATTTTGACCCCCAGGAAAGAGACATTAGGGTCATTGGCTTCGTGGGTTGAAAAAGTATAGAGGCTAGGCAGGAAGTTGCCATTTTCCGACAGACGCTGCGCATTTGCGTCAGAAAACATTATGGGGGCTCAAAATTTAACTTTGAACAAAGATCTTTCTAAATAAGAAATTTCAGTCACGAATTTAGCTTCTTAAGACGAACTTTTCCGACAAGATTTTTTTCCAAATTTTTCAACGGCGTAAAATTTACGGGGAAAGCAGTTGCCTTGCCGATCTCTTCTCGACCACGACGCTACTGCTTGCAACAGCCCAAATTCCATTACGCCGACTTTTACCGAAAATTCCACGCAGAGAAAGTTGCAAACACAAAGTATCTTGACATGTCGAGACGGTTGCGACAAAGACCGTGACATTTCCGCGACGAATCTTTGTCGCAAATTCGACGTAAACGTAATGGAATTTAAACTACAGCTTTCTGCGGTCACAAGACCGTGCAGAGTGAAGCAAGATTGCACTTGGCCCCAACGGTTGCTAACCAAAAGATAGAAGAAGAAGAAGGAAAAGAAGAAGTGCTACAGTCGGCAAACGGTCAATTCCGGTCCAAAGTGCTAACCTATGGAACAAACTTCATCTAACATCACCACTGGACCGTCGCTGTCGATCTTCAGACAGCGTCTCGAGACTTTACTGTTTGGCCGTTCATATCCAGACCTACTGACACTTTACTGATGCGGTCCTGGAAATAACGCTTACTCGTATAGGCGGAATCGCTCTTGCAGCGCAAGCGAATCCGCCTATTGCAACACGTGTCTCCGTCTGTCATCTGTCTGTCTGTCGTCTGTGACAATCGTGCACTCTGCTTTCTGGGTTCGACAAATTTAGATGCCATTTGGCAGATACACGCGTGGGGTCCAACGACACGTTGTGTCAGATGGGGGTCGCTGATCCTAAAGGGAAACATTCAAAATATTTGGAGGTCAAACAGTCCCCTCTAAGCCAGAACATGTAATTGCAAATTGCGGCCAAACCGTCATTCCTATATGCTGCCACCTGACGAACGCAAACAAGGAGTTGAATGGACTTGCCAGAGCGATTCCGTTTTTTATCAAATTAGTCTGGTCTTAGTTATTCAGGACTCTCTATGATGATGATATGATGACGATCATATAGGAGTCCAGGGTTGCTTGCGGAGCATTTCCGCCGCTGTTCGACGGACCCGGCTAATTCGGCCGGCTTCCGGTGTGAGACGACCACGTGACTACGTGAGGTCAGGTACCCGTATCACGTGACAAGTCAACTAAATCACGGCACGGCCCCAGCCCGTCAGCGGCCGGTCCATACGACTTCGGTCACCGCGGCGCGGGCGCACTAAGTAATATTTTATGACTTCGCGGGCGAGGGAGCCCGCGGTCGGGCTGGGGGAGAAATAAATAGGAAGGAAGAAGAGGGGAGTGAGAGTGGATGGGTGGGTAGATTTTGGGGGACAGGACGGAGCGATTAGGCGTACGTGACGTGCAGGCTGGCGCAGGTGACGCCAAGGTGCGTGATGGGAATTGCTATGACTAGCGGCGTCTAGGGCTGGGCTATCCGATTAAAAAGATTACACGAGTAGTCACTCGGTTAGTAACTTAACGAATACTCAAGTACTCGCATAATGAATTAAGTCAGCAAGCATTGTAATTTTAAAAACTTTCAAAATTTTTTTTCACGTGTTTTCCGTTGATTTTTTACTGCCAATCCTGGGGTTTGTGACCGCGGTTTTATGACAAGACCAGTCTCAAAAAGACCTAAATCGGCCTCTGCACGTTTTTGTCTTAGTGTTGGTCCTAACATTTTAATTTTGCTTTTAACAAGAGATACAAAAAATTTGAACTAATGCTCACGAGACGCGTGAAAGCCTATAGCAGTTCCGGTTCAGTAGTTTAGCTGAAAATTGGGGTGTTCACGCTAAGTTAATATACAAATACCAAATTCTCTATCTAGATCGCATACCGGTAACGATAGTACCGTGGTGCCACTTTGTAAATGATTCAGATTTGTATCGCAGCCCGAAATCGCTAAAAAAATCCATAAACCCCCTATTTTGGCGTTCAAGATCATTCAAGGTCATTGAATTTAGCGCCAATCGAGAGCCAGTATACGACTTCCTATTAGTGATTAATAGTAATCTAGGCCATATCTCTCACCGCTACTGAGCTACAGTGACTTATTAGCCAAAAATCGCAAATTTTGTTCAACCCTCTCTCATTTGGCGCCCTCGTTCGGGTGACTCCCTCCGAATTTATGGAAAAGCTTTAGGGTTTCTAAAACTAGAGTCTTCCGGGCAGCCGACGGTGGAGATTTGGTAATTCTAGCTTGCACCGTTTTTGACTGATCCACCCGTGTGGCAGACAGACAGACGGACGGACGGACGGACGGACGGACAGAATTACGATGGCTAAGACGCGCTGAAAGCAGTAGCTGCTTTCGCGGGTAAAAAGAATAGCCTAATGTCAGTTATTTATTTGCATTGAGCAGTCAGTTAGCTTGAGCAAGTTGTTAATCTACTGCGTGCTGAAATCAACTCCGTCTGCTACCCTCAGTGGGATGGAACGGAAAATAAGTAGTAGCTTGCAGGCTACGGGGTGAAGGCTTAGTGTGGCTAATTGGGGCGGCGGTATGCCTGCTAGCTCCAAACCGCGGGTCCAATAATTATTGTTCGCTTACGCGGGCAATGAATGGCCGCATAGTGTGCTGCGGTATCATTAGCTCATGCCAATCAGCTGCCACTTCCGAGATTGTAAAAGCACTTCTGGTCTTGAGTCTGTCTCATGTAAAAAGCGTTATAGCAGGTACCGGACCTTTACCTTTTTGCTTTGTAGTAAGAATCAGAAACATTGTAACTTGGATATTTTCAAAAAAGACAGTAGGCAAACATTACTCGAGTACAATTATTTCGAAATCGAATAAGTTGAATGCTCGACCGGCGCATCACTAATGCGCACGCCATGCAGACGCGTAGATAGGTACACAATATCCAAGCAGCAGCTTTCCACACCTTGATAACACGGGACATCACATCCGCACATAGAGTGGTCACTTCCTGAGTACCTCGCTTCATAACTCTGAATGATAATAACTTAGGTCCACTCAGATGGATGCAAGTATCCCAGGCTTTAGTCGCAAACCTTCATGCGCAGGTGGGATTTAAGCTGAAGAGGAGTACCACAAAATAGGATGCCACAAGTTAGAGGTTTTAATCGGACATCAGAGCTCTATATACATTTTATGGACGAAGAAAGAAGTAACAAGGAAGTATTAAAAGGCAGGGAATATATCCAAACATCTTACACTAATAAAACAAATACGTCAACGGCAGCTTGCTTTCATGGGGCACGTGTTGAACGAAGACATGGTCTAGAGAATTTAGCGGTAACGGAAAGGATAGATGGAAGGAAAGCGAGGGGGCGTCAGAGACAGAAGTATCTGGACAGCTTATGAGAATCATGATCAGCCCAACAGAGCTCATCAGGGCTTCAGAGGACCGACTGCTCTGGCAGCGCATGGTCGCGAACGTCGTCGACGACGCCACGGCAACATGACATGGCATGAGGCGACGTGTCGAAGGCTTCTGCCGCATCTGAAATGAATCAAATCAGATTAATCAAATCAGCTAATAGAAGCAAAACTGCGTAGGCTTGTAACTATGAATTCAGTTAAGCCCAAATTCCATTACGCCGACTTTCACCGAAACTTACCGCTGACTTCCATCCTTGACTTTTTGAACTAAAAATACACTGCCAGGCCGGTTTAACTCATGCCGTATAATATTGACAACGTTCACTCGGATTTTGGTCTTCTCATTGTCGTGTGGTCGGGCAAGGGTGAAGCAATCCTTGGATTTTAGGCTGTCAGAGAATTGTCAGAAATTTTTTGTGGAAAAATTATCGTTTAAAAATGCAAAAAAATGTGGAGCTGAAAACCCGTCATTTTGGGAACACTTAAGAGCACAACTAAAATTCTGAGCGTTCGTAATCTCTTCTGCCGGAAATTTTCAGTGTCTGTGGAAAAACTGCAACTTTCTGCTCCGCCTTTTTGACCCACGACGCCACTGGTTTTTCTAAGTATTTTCTTTTTAAGTTTCTTTTTGAGTCTCTCTGTATACATGGTACAGACAGACTGAGGCTGCGTTCACACAGACACGAGTACTGTACGGGTACCCCGTATACGAGTTCCGGCAAACACGAGTTTGCATGTATTTCAAAGGCGGCCGTTCACATACGTACGAGTACGGGTTACCTGTAAATTTCACTTGTACGAGTAGTTTCTGTGCATGTCGTGTTTTTATCCAACTCGTAGAAAGTTAACTACCCGTAAATAGCATTAATATAATGTACAAAAGCTGTAGCGCATATTTGACGTCACGACTGACGTCATCGTAAAATTGTTCATCGT
>Ga0056128_1011234_pt1 | contig 11088 bp, 6 predicted proteins | sample WorMetLIZISLAND2_FD_71113 | JGI IMG/M metagenome (GOLD analysis project Ga0056128, IMG submission 71113) | Marine gutless worms symbiont microbial communities from Max Planck institute for Marine Microbiology, Germany - Olavius geniculatus... ... | reverse complement strand
TGTAGGGTGAACACGGTTGCAGATAGGCACAGACATGCTGCTTATCATAACAAGCACTGGTGACAGGCTTTTTAAATTTATCAACATCGATGACCTTGAACGACCTTGAACCTTCCCAAAGGGGGTTTTTAGTGAATTTTTGCACAATTTTGCGCTGCGACACACATTTCAAGAGTGAATTGCGCCAAAATGGCTGGAGGTAGACCAAGAGAACCTGCATATGAAATTTTCAGCATGGAATGTAGATTTTAGCAGTCCAAGTCCGGACTCTCTATATTCAAACAGGCCTGCGCACGTGGGTGCCAACGAGAGGTACCCCTGTAAAAAATGGTTATTTATACTCTGTTGGCTTGTCTAGCGTGTAAATGGTTGCAGATAGGCACAGCCATGTGGCTTATCATAGCACTGATGAGGAGCTTTTTATGAATGTCAACATCGATGACCTTGAATGACCTTGAACCCTAAAATATTGATTTAACGTGACTTTTTGGCGATTTTTGGCTGCAAAAGAGTGAATTACGACGAAATGGATGGAGATAGACTAAGATTACATGCGAACAGGAACTGCTATAGGCTTTCGCACGTCTCATGAGCTTTGCTCAAATTTCTTGTATTTTAGGTTATTTGCATTACAGTTTTGCATGAGTGCACTTGCAAGCACAAAGCTTGCAGACTCAGATATCTCATGCAAGTTGGTACGGCAGCTACTTTTTACCAAATGTCATCATTAAGGAGACTCTACTACCAGGCTGTATTGCAGTTGAATGTGATTATAATTATTATTAACACAACTCTACCATGCTGCATGTATGTTATAATAATGAACTGTGCCAGTTTCAGAAAATATCTGCAAGACTATCTAAACGAGAGTTGATTGAAGTGATTTTTATGTTGTTCATGGTTTTCTATGATAATATCCACTCTACTTGCTTTTCTTGGTTGCTGCAACTAATATAATATAACTAATATTGCAAGCTACAGCTAAACTGTAGGCCATTGTTTTGAGAAGTTTGTTTTTTTGTCACACCTCGTATGTGTCTGTATGATATTTGATCTTTCAGGACACGAGGATGAAATCTATACAAAGCTGAAGCAAGTACCAAATCTGAAGGTTTATAAGAAAGAAGAAATGGATCCAGCATTTCACTACAAAAACAATCGACGAATTATGCCTATAATTGTTTCCACTGTTGAAGGTTATCGTCTGTGCAAGAATGATAGAGTGTGTAACCCTGAAAAGGGTAAGGATAATAGATTTTGTATTGCTGCAGAAATTACCGACTAATTAATTGATTGGTAATTATTAAAAATTAATAAACTACAATTTTTTACTCAGTTAAGATTTTGGATTGTTTGACAGCTCAAAATGACTAATGATCAATGTTTGTAATCTAATGTTATTTTGCACAGTATATGTCATAAAGATTTGTACTTGTATAGTATATGTTTAACAGTCTGCATTTGTGAACTTTGGCTACACAGTTTGAGTATGTTAATGTATCATTATTATTTATTTGATTTTGCTTTAGTTTGCAAAAGATAAGAACAACCCGTACTTATTACTTAAATTATGCAGTTTTTTTGCATTTTTTAGCTACTGGTACATAAATTTAACGAAGATAATCCGTTTTATTTTGACTAATTTTTGAAATATAATTGATTAAAAAAATTTTAATTGGTATCAGCCTTAATTTTTTTTTGCTTTACAGCTTGCAGTGGAGAGCCCTGTATTAGCCATTCAGAATGTCTGTCTGGGTATTTGTTTATCAGTTTATCACATGCTTGTATGTCGTACGTTTGTGTATGCTCGAAAGTTTGCTGTGAACCATATGTTGCATTTCGACAATCAGAGTCACTCCCAAGTTCTTGACAGCTTACTTATTTTTCTTAAGTCTGTTTAGGACTGCTATAGGGATATTAAATAATGATCAGTCTGTAAGCCTAATCATGACAACAGGAATCCCAGGATCGCAGGATTACAAATTTCTTAATGCAGGATCTCGGGAATAAGAAATTGCTCCTGGGATTGCAATCACTAATTGCTAGCAAGATAACAACCGACTGCAGGCCCAGCATTGTGCAGCGCTGCATTATGGTGTGCATGGTTAATGTTTATCTACCAGGTGACCACGGCTATGATAACAAACTGCCCAACATGCATCCAATATTCATAGCTCACGGCCCGGTGTTCAAGAAGGCTTACAAAGCCGATCCATTTGAGTCTGTTGACGTCTATCCGTTGCTGTGCCATCTGCTGGATATTGAACCACGACCAAATAATGGCAGCTTTGAAGCAATTGTACATATCTTGGCTGGCAGTGACAACCTTAACGTCACCATGATTACATGTTAGTACTAGTATTACCTTCTATTTATTAGTGTGTTTTTCATGTTTATTTCTCATACAGTGTGACGTTCAGTTTTAAAGCATTATATTATCTTTGAATATTTCAGTAATCTGGTTGCTCTGTCTGTTTTTTTACTATATACATGTCCATGCTGTAGTTTTTGATTCTTTTCTATTTCTGCTCGAGTAAGCCACTAAATGTGTAATATTTGTATCATATGAACTGTATATAACATCATGTGCTCCATGTGGTAGCAAATGGAGATACACAACTGTTTGAGCACTGTTGCATAAAATCACTACCTAGAAACTGCCATGCGACACTTGTAGATTTATGGTGTGTTTGTTTCTTGTTCCACTAATAATGAAATGTCTTATTACAGTTGTGTTTTAGAACTTTAAAAGCTATTAATTTTGCAAATTTTTGGATATTTACTTGATATGGACGTTATTTGGCAGTGCTGCGCTCATTCTAATGACTTGGAAGTGATAAAAGCTTCCGAAAACCATCCACTTTGGTCTTTTTAAATGATCTGGATGGAACCCATGAAGAGTTGGGCTTATGAAAAAAGAACTAGTTTTTCAACCCAGTTTGTAGATTTGCACTGTTGTTGTTTGTTGCTATTGCAGTCTTGCTGTTGGTCGGTTTCTGTGCGTTGATCGCAGCCATCTGGTGCATCGGGGCGTGTCGATGTCAGCGCAGCCGGATGGCTCGACGGGCCGACAGCCCATGGAAACCTGTCATCACTTCCGACAGCTTCCCACTGAGTGCCGATGGTTCCAAGCCTCTGCTCGTTGGAGACGACGAAGAGGATGATATGGCTTAAGGAAGATGAAATCGACCAGTTTTGCCTGTGTTAGTGGCGTTGTGGCAGGGGAGAATAATTGTCCCCTGTAAATCTGGGGCTGTAAGATAATTGTCAGAAAATCTTTTCTCTTGAAAATGTTCGTTTAGAAATGCAAAATTTGAAGCAGAAAACCCTAATTTGGGGGAAATTTAGGAACACTCATAATGTCTAATGTTCAAAATTTGCAACTGTTTGTCAGAATTTGTTCGGGAATTTGCAGTGCCTGTCGAAAAATTACAACTTTTTGTCCACCTAAATTTTTTAACCTATGATGCCTTTGTGGTTTAGTTGTGTGATAAAAAGTTGGTGTCTCACAGCTGCCTTTTTTCATTATCTGTGAATTCGGGCTTTATTTTTAAAAATTGGTTGTATAATTTGTCTAAAGAGCGTATTAATTTGTGTTTAGGAAATGTTTTAGTATACAGTGGCATTCATGGACATGATGTTGGTGTTAAGACTAAAACCATTATTGTTGTTTTTTTTGTTATTATTATTAGTACCAATAATAATAATAACATGATAATGATAAACACAGGGGTAAAATATTTTTTGCAGTTCTTAGGAATTTTTGACATTGATGTTTATATTGAGCTGAATTGTAATCTTTGAATATATTAGCAAGTTTGCATACTTGGGTACCGTTAGTTTGCTAATGCTGAAATATGTTCATTATGCATTGCATGCATTAGTATTTATCATGCTAGCAGTGATAACAGTTCGTAATTATTAGGGCATTTTGCATTGTAAAAGTAAGAATTAATTAAATTAGCCAGTATTTTGATGGCACGTTTAAGTTATGATTTGTTACCTTTTGTTAGTTTGTGTGCTTTTACTACTTTGCTTTTTTATAGAAGCTAGAAGAATTTCCTATACAGCATTGAAGCCCCACAGGTCAGATGCACATAATTTGGCACAGGGGATCATCTTGTGGACATAATCAACTGTATCAATTTGTTGTTGATCGGTGAAGGGGGCCTCGGAATTACAAGGGGTCAAATTTATATTTGTCATTCTCCATTGACTTAGTCTTATATGGTGTCATCGCTGATATAATATGTCTTTATAGAAATATATACACTGTGTCTCAAAAAAACATCCCCGACATTTTTGACTGTAACTTGAAAACCAATTACCAGATTTTGATAATTTTTGGTACGAATATTCTTGACACAACTTGTCATCAATTGACCGTTCAGTTTCCCATCTCACCCAACATTTGTTTCTGCACTATCTGGGGAAAACACAACCGGCGAAATATTACTCATTTATCAAATGTGATATGATTGCTTAATTAACGTAACATGTAAAACACATTTTGTTTACATTTCTGACACTTTGACTGACATTTTATCCAGTTGTTCATTTTTCAACTGCTTGCAGTAAAATTGCTTGAAGTGTTGGCCCACTATGCGAACATAGGCAACGAGAAACTTTCTCCATTCATTGACAGCAGTATCGATAAAGTTCTGCTCCGTACCAATGCAGGCTGTACCAGTCACTTCTTGACTTCACAAAGATTCCTAAACTATCTGATAGACACACTGCTGCATGACAGTCAAACCTTGTGATAGACCAGCTGTTGGGGCCCACAGATTAGGATAGATGGAATTTATTGACGTTTTTTCAATTCATTTTAACACGTGTTGTGCTTGGTCTGCTTTCCCCAGGCAGTGCAAAAGCAGACGTTGGGTGAGGTGGAAACTAAAACTCTTATTTAATAGCCAGTTGTGTCAGAAATATTTCTGCCAAAAAGTATTAAAATCTGCTGATCTTTCTTCAAGTTATGAGCGATAATGTCGGGGATGTTTTTTCAGGTTTTCTGTTTATTTCAACACATATTTTGCTTGATCTGCTTTCCCTAGGTATTGCAGAAGCATACATTGGGTGAGGTGGGAAACTGAGCAGTCATTTGATAGCAAGTTGTGTCAAGAATATTCTTACCAAAAATTATCAGAATCTGATAATCGGTTTTCAAGTTCCAGTCAAAAATGTCGGGGATGTTTTTTTTTGGGACACAGTGTATAATGAAATGTTTTTAATATTTTGCTTGCTGTCATCTCTGTACAAATATATGAAGAGCACAACAGGTGGATTTTTTTTTGTTAATGAACAGAATTTATTGAACTTTTCGGCTAGTGGATGATAAATTGAATGATTGTCTAACCACTAGTTTGGTTTTTATTTGCTTTATAGGAAAACATTGCACTCTCCTTCTGTGATCGTGCTTTCTCGTTTTAAATGAAATAAATTGGTATTGTTTTTCTTACAGATCACTTTAACACGTGCCTTATCAACTGCGTGATTTGATTGCAATGTTGCATCGAAGCTGTGAATATTGTTTTATGTGAATGTTTAGTACACATCTTTATAAATGTTTGTACTATAAATAATACCACCGACTGTTTTCGTGATGTTTGGAATTTGTGTCAACAATTTTCACCAATTGCGTGTCATTCCAGAAGTTTTATCGTCAGCTTTGGCACTTTGCTTGCCACTATGTATGATCAAACGGTGTTATCTGACGCTTTTGAACGCCTCTGAATGTTACTACCCTATCCAGGCAGCCACTGAGGCCAGTACTCAATTTGCATGTCCCAAGAAGAACGGAAGGTTGAGTTGACTTTGGTGGTTTGGTTATATACTAAGATGGTTCATCTACTTGCAGACAGTCAGCATCCTAGTAGTGAGCACTTGCTAGTGACTCAACCCGGCAATGTAAGTTCAATGTCCTAATCATTATGCTGCCAAGCCATTGCTTTGCTTTGCTGCACAACATTGCTAAGCTCAATATGTTAATGTTTACATACTTTGTTTTAGCTTGTTTTTCTTGTACAACGTAATAAAACATTGATTGACGTTAATAAGACTGATTGATTGCTGCATTTCAGCAAGCATAAATACTCGTGTTATTATTTGGTGGTTAATGCATGGAATTAATGTTGACAGGAAAACTATGTTTTGTGCCACTGTGTATATTGCTGAGTTCAAATCTATTGAGTATTTAGTTAACCATGCAGAATACCTGGCAATGCACTACAGTTTTATTTGGAACATTTTTCTGTCGTGTGTGTCAGTTTATGTGCTCTCTACACTGTCATCTTTAGTTTTTCAATCTTGTTTTGACTGATTTCCCAGGAAAGAAAACGTCTGCTGAATTTTTTGCTTAATTTTTAAAAACGTAAATACGTTTTTATAATTTTGGCAGAAATATTTTTTTAAAAACCCCCATGTTTTAGTATCATACTACGTATAAGTCACGTGTTCACATCATTGCAAATGGCATTTTTGCTGCATTTTTGATATAAGAGTTAGCAATATTCCAGTTCTGGGCAGGATAACGGCAACATATTCGAATGAATTATTGTAGTTTTTTATCGGCAACATTATTAGGCTGTCCGGAACGGTAGTTCCCGGAATGCCTTATATTTTACTACTGTTTCTTTATTTTTTTCAACGCGAGATCTCTGAGGTCCTTGGGCCGATCTTCGCAAAATTTTGCCACACGTTCAGAAGCATGTTCCATTTATAAATGTCTGTCCAAAACTTTGGGGTTCTGCCCCCCCCCTGAAAAATTTTGGGGGCAAAAACATGCTAAATTTGGTGCAGTTTCAGACCCCTTCCCACTTTGAGCGTGAATATCTCCGAAACGGATGGAGATATTTAAAATTTGAAAACCTGGTGCACTAAGCGTTCCCTCCCGCGTTCAATGAAAAAGTTCGGTAAACTTTGGTCCACTAGTTACGGAGATTTACAGGTGCAATTATACCCACAAAATCGGCTTTTTCGGAAGACCATATTTCAGAAGAAAAGATTAGGCGAAATGTGATTAAACAATATGAGATTAGGCAAAATGAGAATAGGCGAAATAAGATTAAGTGAAATCCTACCCAACCTATTTTACGAACCCTAAGGCAAAACATTTTTATGATGATCAATGACGCTAATGACTGTCTTGTTATATCTCAAAACAAGAACAAAAAAATTAAACAAAAATCAATGTTAGCTGGTCAAAGTTGCTCGCATGTTCGACATTGAGGTGTCAATGTTGCCTGCGGAGACAACATTACGTATGACATATGAGGCGATTTGAAACAATCGTTTGCAGAAATTTTGCGCTGAGGTATAACAATTATTGTTGTGCAACAACGGTTTGCCTTCTATGTAATCAGAATTTATAAATGCGTCATCACAGATAATACACTAGTCGTATCGTTATCGATATCGTATCGAAATTGAAATTTGGATATTGACCCATCCCTATTGGAATAGGATTGAATACATATTCTACGTTGTTGTTGTGGCTTTGGAAAGAGATTTTTGGTAATAAAACTACAAAGTACGACAAAATAATAGCATTATGGGCGATAGCGACGAGGAAGTAGATAAAAGAAACGTTCGCGAAAAGTTTAAACACGAACGAAGCGACTACGACAGGCACGATGGTCGAAAAAGTCACGATGCATCGGACAGGTACCGGTGTTACATGTTCAGTCGGGGAAGGTGTACTTTGCGGAATTTCGGAAAGGTGTACTCTGCGGAATTTCATTTGTGGAAAATTTTTGCGGAATAAGGTGTAGTTTGCGGAATTAAAATTGCGGAAAATGTTCTTGTAGTTGAGTTATGTCAATTGAATAAGTGGGGTATGGGTAATTTGCGGAAATGCGGAATGCGGAAAGTAATTTACGGAACGAAATCTGCGGAATGAAGATGATTGGTTGACGGGCATGATCACGTGATCAGCCCGATTCCGCAAATTACTGCCTAGCTTCCGAGCTTCCGAGCTTGACGTGGTGGTAATTTGCGGAATTTATGGTGCGGAATTGCTGTAGCCAACAATGGAAAACGACGAAAACGTTGCAAAACGTAGAAAAAAACGCTAAAAAAACGTTAACACTCCAAAACGTACGAGTTGATTGTGAACTGTGACTCTGTAATAAACTGATTTTAATTTCACGTAAAATGACTTGGCGTCGTCTATTAGGCTATTATTAATCTAAAGTTCATACATTAAAGCATAAATTACACAATAATTAGCGATTGTAATCAATTATTTGATTAAATTAACCAAAAAATTACGTACATGAAATAAATAAATAATAAAAATAAATATGAAATTTTATATTTAGAAGTAAAATATTAAAAAAAATATATAAAAATGAAATAAAGTAAAATAACATAGCAGTTTAGAAACATAGGCCTATGGCCTATAATTTAAACAATTAGCAAGCAATCAATAAAATATTTTAAAAGAATTTAAAATGACAAAGATGAGATATGACAGCGGCGTATTTTAATCTAAGCATGAGATATAGCGTAGATTAGCCTACGTTGCTCGGTAATTAGTGGCAGTGAATGTCGAATGCGGCCGGGGGCATTATCGATCCGTCGGTCGGTCATTCCGCATATTACCCACCGTTCTGCAGCCTACTTCCGCAGATTTCATTCCGCAAATTACTTTCCACATTCCGCATTTCCGCAAATTACCAACACCCGAATAAGTGTACATTTCTACAGAGCGCTTGACCACCATGCTCACAAGTCTCGTTGTGTCTTGCGAGAGGAGATAGTAGGCTAATTTTTATTATTGTTTTGGTAGGCCTACGTTGCCTTGATTTAGTATCAGGCTATTAAGTAACCCACATTTAATAACTATTATATCAACTGGCATTTTAGCGTGCCAAACGTGCAACACAAATACTGTACGTTTGTCATTGTGATGAACGGCTCTAATATAGTGTCTCTGTCTGTTCAGGTATAGGCCTAAATATCCACAAACTATTCACGGCAGTGGCAATGTTGTCTTTGATCGTGCGATACAATGCAAGACTTTCTTAATTAGGCCTACCTGAGCAGACGTCTTGGTTGTTGCTGCGGCGGCAACCGTTTTGTGATAGGCTTATTTGAGCTTAATTTTTTAGCTGTCTTTAACCGTGCTTTACGGTAGCCCGTCAGGTGAAATATGACAGTAGGCCTTCTTAATGACCTAGGCTACTTTCCCCGAGTTGACGATGCATTCGTGTGTGATGTGCCGGCTTACGCTCATGAGTTAACAAGCGTTTTAAAAGTTAAGTTGAAGATGTCAATATGTGATTACTTTGCCAACTGCGAGACTGCGCCATTTGTGATGTGCCGATGTCGATTCGAGACTCAAAAATGTAAGCCTAAGCCTAAGCAAAATTGATTATTTGATTTTGTTTGAATTTTTGCTGAATGCGAAATGCGGAAAATAATTAAAGTGTAATTTGCAGAATGTTCGCATTTGAAATTCTGCAAAATACACCTTTTCAAATTTCCGCAATCTGCATTTCGCAAAGTACACCTTCCCGTTCATACTTTACACCGCTCACAAGCATTATGTGAAACTTTTCTAGTACCGGCTATTTAGTTTCCAAATGCAAATTATTGACAAAAATTTATGTGGTCTTTCGGACGCATGTTTTTTCAGTATATGATAGATTACTGCACTGTTTGACTTCCTTTGTCATCTGCTACGGGATATTCATCGATGATGATTACCGTATGATTTACAGCCACATTTGATTTAATTTGGTATAAAGGCGTGATATATAACGTAATATGTCTGCTGTTGCAGCAGATCAAATGCAGCTAGTACACGCAGTCGTGAGCGTGAGAGTGATCGAAGCCGTCGTGACTTCAAACCTAAACGAGACAGCAGCCCACCTCCCATCAAACGAGTGAAACATGAAGGGTAAGTCAACACTGCAGAAAATTTTTACACGGTGGCATAAATAAATTGTTTTTATCTTTGTTGTATATGTTACATCATATTTCGCAGTGGTGCAGTACAAATGCAAGCACACTATGAAAATAGATTTTATTTAATTCTTTTTTAATCTATTGTAATGGGTTATGTATCTCAGTATACCCTGGTAGCATGCTTTATTTTGCTAGTGCATAGTTTAATGCAGTTTAATAAGTGACCATCATAGTCAGTGGTGCTGGTAGCCATCAACCTTCCATTGCTGTATTTTTCATTGTTAAAAACATGCAAAACGAAATTGAAAATATTTTGTAGTTTTTATTGTTTTAATGCATTGAGACTTTTGTTTAGTGCGTAACTGTGTATTGTTTAGCATTTTCTCATCTTCACTACAATATGTCAGTGTTTTGATTTTGATGCAGACGCTGACTCTGATTGTGAACTAGCTGACTTATTGCCCATTGTCATACACTGAGTACACTCACAGTTGAACGCTTATGTTTGTGCATGTATTTTTCATGTATTTTAAAACACGTTTTTATTAGTCCGCCCGTAAGCGATAGCTTGCGGAGCGGGCTTATGTTTTAGCGCAGATGTTTATTTATTTATTTTGTCAATGCGAGATCTCCGAGATGCGTGGGCCGACGGGCTTGAAATTTTGCGTGATGGTCACTACTAGGCCGAATTTTATAATGCCGGTCCAGAATTTCGGGGGGCACACCCCGAAAAAATTTCGGGGGCGAAAAACATGCAAAATTTGGCCCGATTTCGGATGACTTCAAAGTTCGGCGGCGAATATCTCCGAAATGGATGAATATATTCAAAATTGGATTTTTATTCCGTCTACCGCAATTCCTCCTGTGTTAGGCGAAACAAGTCCGGTGAAGTTTGGTCCAGTGACCTTGGAGATCTCGATGTGAGATCGTACCCACCGAAAGCACATTTTTCGGAAGAACATATTTCGGCTCCTAGGGGGTGCTGCGCCCCCAAATTTTTACATGCGCTAGAGAATGACCAAGTCTTACTAGCGCACTCCCCATCGGGGATGGCGGCCCCCTTACAACTTTTTTCAAAGGGGAGTCAAAAATTGGCTTAAAATGTAGCGTATTAGACGAAGGATCTTTGGAGCCAAAGGGAGTAGCTTCATGAGACTTTGCCACGTGACGTGCTGC
>Ga0056128_1011233_pt1 | contig 11089 bp, 7 predicted proteins | sample WorMetLIZISLAND2_FD_71113 | JGI IMG/M metagenome (GOLD analysis project Ga0056128, IMG submission 71113) | Marine gutless worms symbiont microbial communities from Max Planck institute for Marine Microbiology, Germany - Olavius geniculatus... ... | reverse complement strand
GGCACAATTAAATAAGCAAGTCCAAGCGTAAATGGTTGATTAATTTCCTGTTAGGTTTACGTGTTTTCCGCCATTTTTAATTGTTTTGGTCTAAGTCAGTAGACTTAGACCAAAGTTTAGTTGAACTTTATCGTTCAGCTTTAGCTTTCGCTCAGCGAAAAGACTCAGCGAAAGTCTAAGTCAAAAAGTGAAGTCGCCCAGTGTACACGTTTTTGTTATGTGATGTTCACAGAAATGGGGCTTCTCTCACCGAATTTTTAAAACTGTTGTTATTTGCTGCTGGTTTTTTTTTCTTCAAAAATGTATTTGTCAAGTTTTGCATAGCTGACACTGCATTCTAGCAGCGTTAAGAGCGGTATTTCAGTTGTTGTGTATCAAGTTAAATTTATCGCTATATAACTGATTGTTGACAGAAAACGCATTGGGAGCGGTCGATAGCGAGCCTGAAATCCATTACGACAACCACTGCGATCAAACGCTCAACAATGGCCGCAAGACCGTGAAAGAAACGCCGATATGAGTGATTATATTCATTTGTTGTTTTACTGCGAGAGACTTTAACGATTTCACACGAATTCTCAGTATAGGCTACTAAGTGAATAGAAAATTAACTAACATGGTGGCAGCAGCAGTGTTGCCGGAAAGGAGCGGTAGGGAAGAATTCAGTTAGGAGTGTAAATTTGTGCAGTGAAACTAAAACTAACGCCACATCTTCCATTTATTCTCATGATTCTTTCCATGCCCAAAATGCGTTTGTGGCCTTAGTTCCACACCGGACTCCGCTGGGAGAGCTTTCATCGCCCCACCTGACCTCCCCAACATAGCTGGTGGAAACAGACAGAAGCCTCTCCCAAAAAAAATCCACCTCTAGCTCTTGATCTGCGGTTTCGATTTTCCACCGTTTAGGCCTAAGTCCGTCTCTCCTAACTTCATTTTCTGCCTATACGTCCGTGGGTGGCAGAGTTATATGACAATTATGTAAATTAATATTTTTGCTGGCTGTCGAGCTATACAGCCGCCTTAGTTCTGTGCAGGCCGATTTCTGTTTGTCTGTCCGCAGAGTTGGAAGAACGAGTCTAGCTGCTGCGGCTGATGCTGGCTGCTGCACGTCGCTCTGTCAGTCCTTCTGTCCGTAGTGCAGCAAGTGTTAAGTCATCAACGTCAACACTGTCGGTCTGACGGTGTCACGTTAAATAGTTTCCCCATGACAAAGTTTTCCCTCTCGTGACAGAGTATCCCCGGGCAACGAGCGCACTACGCAGCACATGTAAGCGGCACACAATAGCATGCAGTGACTTGGCGACAGGTGGCTTGTCAGGGGACTTTCATCAGCTGCCTCTACTGTGGTAATCGGAACGATTGTGTGACGTTTTGTGTCCCTCATTTGGCGATCTTTAATGCCTGGGCTCGGCCGGTTTTGGATGGTCTTGTTTTATTTATTTATTTATTTATTTATTTCTGTGGCCTTAGTCGACATCCAGGTCGATGCCTATTGGCTTGTTAGTGATAACAGTTGCGTTTAACGCGCACATAGATGTTAGGTCTTCGGTGGTTCTAGAGCTTAGATAAAATATACGAAAATTTCATCAGAATCTATTCATATTTTTCCAGTTATTCAGCCGACACAAGACAGACCGACAAGGTAATAGACCCTGTCATAACATCGTACGTAACCTGCGCGAACGTAACATTAGAGTTGCAGCGCTGAGCACATTGCGTGCGTGGCTGTTTGTAGCGTATGTGATTAGAGCGAAGCTGCTTTCAATGCATGACACGCAAAAAGCAACCGTGTGACGACAGCATCGTCTACGTGCGCTGTGGCATCACCAATGTCTTTCATCCGTATCATCACTACAACAAGCATCATTGTCGTCATCATCATCATCGTCGTCGTCGTCAGCAGCAGCAGTCGTAGTGTGATCCGTAATGCTCAAGTTCTACGGACAACTGATGAGCGCATTCCACTGTCATGCTGTCATGCCTGCAGTGGTGAAAGTACGCCCTAACAGGGGACTCGGTCACTTTCAATCTAAACGTCGTTCAGGCTCCGCAGATAGTGAAATTAACCGCTACAAGTATTTCGTCATCTCATTAATCACTAAATTTTGAGGTCTAGGCCTATGAGATCGTGCCCTCGCAGCATTTTACGATGAAAACCGCGCAGTGAAAGTTAGTATTCAACTGTACGACTTTCAAAGAGTTTTTGGGCATGCGGTAAGAAAAGGATAGCATCCCAAAGCCATACGCTTATTACTTCTCGACACATTCGGCAGCTTGGTCGTATCATCTTGACATCACTGATGCCCTAGCCTTGTGAGCTCTGGCATCTCCTAAATCCAATTCTTTCACTACTGATGCTCTGACATCGTCTCGTTGATTCAAGTGCCTCCAGAACTACTGCTTCGTTTCATCGACTGAAGCCGCGGTTACATGTAGAAAGCATTTGCAAAAATGTTATGTGTTTTAAATGCAACCGCGGCTTAAGTTTGTTTCAAACTTTCAATTATCATCGTCCACACATTATACACTGTGTCTCAAAAAACATCTCCGAAATTTTCGACTGTAACTTGAAAAACCAAAGATCAGATTTTAATAATTTTTGGCACGAATATTTCTGACAAAACTTGCCATCATGCGACCATTCAGTTATTCACCTCAACCAACGTTTGTTTTTGCACTACCTGGGAAAAACACAACCAACGAAATATCACTTTTTTATCCAATGCGATATGATTGCTTAGTTAACATAACGTGCAAAAAACACATTTTGTTCACATTTTTGACACTATGGCTGACATTTCATCCAGTTGGCCATTTTTTAACTGCCTGCAGTAAAATTGCTTGAAGTGTTGGCCCACTATGCGAACACAGGCAAGAAGACAATTTCTCCATTCATTGACAGCAGTGTCGATAATGTTATGCTCCAGACCAATTCAGGCTGTACCAGTCGCTTCTTGACTTTTCAAACATTCCTAAACTTCATCTGGTAGGCACACTGCTGCACGACAGTCAAACCTTGTAATAGACCAACTGTTGGGGCCCACAGATTAGGATAGATGGAATTTATCGACGTGTTTTCATTCATTATATCACGTATTATGCTCGGTCTGCTTTCTCCAGGTAGTGCAAAAACAAACGTTGGGGGAGATGGAAAATAAAATACTTATTTAATAGCCAGTTGTGTCAGAAATATTTATGCCAAATAGTATTAAACTCTGCTGATCTTTATTCAAGTTACGATCGATAATGTCGGCGATGTTTTTTAGGTTTTTTTGTTTATTCCGACACATATTTCACTTAATCTAATTTCCCTAGGAGGGCCTAGGTAGTGCAGAAGCATACACTAGGTGAGGTAAGAACCTGCACGGTCATTTGATGGCATGTTGTGTCAGAAATATTCGTACCAAAAATTATCAAAATCTGATAATACAGTCAAAAATGTCAGGGATGTTTTTTGAGACACAGTGTATAACGTACAGAAACTGGGAAATACGTATTGTGCACTTTACACTCATAGTCGAATTTTGGACTTACTGCATAATCCTATTGATTTGTTAAATAATAATTTATCACATTACACAACTGTATAAAAATATTAGGATAATTTAAAGTACACTGTAGGTAAGGTTTGACTTATATCGTGATCTGAAGATTCCAATCTGTCTTGCTTTATTTTTGTAGTAAAAACTAAACATAGGTTTAGTTTGACAACAAATGAATTTTTGAAGTAAACAAACATTATGGCACATTTCAGTAATATATGCAAAAGCATGTACACAATTTTAAAGACCGGTATTTTGGGCATTAGTTAGTTAGGTTACAATTAGAGACGCCGAGAGCCACAGACAGGCCCGGGAAAACAGAAAACATTCTCTTGGGGTCCCTCTTAGTCCGAGAGCCGACAAGGGTTACCACGCACTCCTTCTAGGATTAACCCCATGCATTATTTTACTGTACTCCAGGGGCTCAACTTTAGAAACTTTTCACTAAATTTGGAACATGTCTTGCCGGTATCATGATACACGAGGAAAGATTTTTCGAGCAGTACGATCGAAATGTGTGCGCGACCATTAACGTACCAAAACTTGCAAGTGTCTAACGTTTGAAATCTTATATCTCCATAACCGTTCAAGATAGTTTTATCACCTATAGAAAACCGCTGGCGGTCTGTCGAAAGGTCACGTAACCGATGACGTCACTGACCCCAAAAGCTCAAGGTCGTGACCCCCATAAGATTGTAGGCCTATTGCTAAGAGCTATCATAGCAACAAGAAGCCACCACATGCGAAAATTGTAAAGGTATTTTTGTTAATATCTCGGCATCAGATAGAAGTAAAAATGTAAATAAAATCAAGTCTTTTTGATATGACGTTTTTGGGACATCATTTTCAAAACGTTTTGCACTGTGCTAAACATTTTGTAACGTTTCAGCTCATTCAAGTTAGTAACCAGTGACATTATGTAATAAAAATCTTTGTTATTAGGTTACTACTGCGTCCATAGTAACGGTTACTAAGCAAGACTATAACCACTGATTTTACTTCATGTGGTAACTAAGGTTTGGTTAAGGTCCCATGCTTATATCTCTGCGGTATAGGCCGTTGCTATGCTTAATCTCACTTCATAGCAACCGTTGCTACGTGATAAATACACCTTTGGATTCCTTGTACTTAATAACGTATAAACAGTTTATTACAGCCATAATATTTGACACATTTACACAGTTATTATTTTTGTTATCGGCACACTAAACTTGTTGCTAAGGGCCTTTGGTTGTCATAGCAACAAACGGCTGGTAAGCACCCTGTATCCGATTTTTTTCGGTTAACATGATTTTCTTTGAAGTTTAGCCCCTGAAGTACAATAAAATATGCATGTGGGTTTAATCCCAGAGGGGGTGCATGGTAACTCCTGTCAGCTCCCCGACTATCTGGGAAAAAATTTGAATTTTTTTAAATGGCGCACTCTGATGTACTTTATATTTTGAGCGACGGTGGGGCCCCCAAACGTCGCGGGGCCGGGTGTAACTCCTCCCTTCTTTTGACAAGCCTGGTTACAACAAGCGTTACATAACGATGTCTAAGGAAAGGAGAGATGTGCATTGTGTATGCCTATGATAGTGATGTGGTCGACTTTTTATTACAGTGGCGGAAATGTTCAGAATGATACTGTTGCGGTATATACAGTTCGTGACGGTCGACTGCGTCGTTACTTCGCTCGTGAACAGTTCTGATCAGAAATGATATAGCCTAATTGTGCTGCACGGCATCACTGAACTAGAAATCAAATATCTGCACAACACATCGAGCTAACGTAAACATCACTGCTACGAACCGACCAGAAACTCGCTAGGCCTAATGGCTTTTTATGGGGCCGTCCTTCCTAGAAGGAGGCCCCATCATGTATCGATCCTGTCCGTCTGTCTGTCTGTCTGTCTGTCTGTCTGTCTGTCCCGTACCTCCACCTAGAGGGAAAACGAAAAAGCCTACGAATACCAAACTTGGTAGGAAGGGTCCCGGGACACGAGCACCCCGTGGACCAATTTCAAGGTCAAGGGGTCAGAGGTCAAGGTCACGGCGGTTAATTGCGTTGTTGGTAAAACTATGTTATCAGTATGGTATGATAATTGATTATATGGCACGCACGTGATAATGACGTACTTCGAATTTTTTTTGAATGGCCCCATAGCGGGCGGCCCCTCAACGGCCGCACCCTCTTGTTATTGACGTATGAGGATCCTATAATGACACACTTGTTTATTGTTATGAAAATTCAGGGTACAGTAGCTAGACTACCACATCCCAAAACTGAGATAAAGCGTTTAAGTCGTACGTCTTCTGCGCCACAGAAAATGTCGACTGTTTCTTGGAGCGTGCAGTGTCATCATCGTCGTCATCACTCACCTTACTCCTGGACTAAGAGGTTGTTTTGTTAGCTGCTGAAACTTGTTACAGTCGGTAGGTCTAGGTTCGTTTTATGCCACCAATGTCTCGTTCAAATTAAGTTCCCCGGCGGCAGACGTGAAACATTTCGGCCACAAGTTAACGTGATTGTTCGTGTATAAAATTTGCATAATTCACACTACTTGTAATTTTTTTTGTAATTCGTCACTACGATGTAAAAATAAATACTGTGAACTGCAAATATTTATATTTTTTGTGTTACTTATCTTCACTGTTACGCATGACAATCATAAGAGGCGACCTATAACTGTTCATGCAAATCAGCATGCAGTTTAAAGTTAGCTAGCCCTTCACGTTGACGGCTTGATCTAACGGTGACATCGTTGGTCGCGGCTACACCGAACCAAGTTAGTATATTACCGTCGACGGTAGCCGTGGTCTGGCAGTGTCAACGATTCGACTCCGCCATTCCGAGGGGTCGCCAAAACCTGTTTAGGACGACTACGAAACCGTACTTATCACGCTAAACTAACACTTTTAACACTGACCCTAACCCTAACCTTATTTCTAACCCTATCTCTAACCGTAGCGGCCTTTCGGAATGGCGGTCCGACCCTGTGTAACTGGTGTCTGGCTGAGGGCTAAAGAAACAAGAGATTAGCGCCGCCGTTGTGGTTTAGGAAGAACTTTAAGTTTTTAGCCGACCGTTCTTAAGTAACGGTCGAGCTGTTTGTATGAGTTGTCGTCCGTCCGTCCGTCCGCCTGTTTGTCTGTTTGTCTGTCTTAGATGTATTGTGGCTAAACGGGGCGAAATAGGGCTTAGGTTGCTATTGATCACTAATAGGAAGTCGCATATTGGCTTTCAAATGACATATAAATCACTGATCTTGAATGACCTATAGAGTATGCCAATCGTGCGGTATTGTGGCTAAACGATAAGTCGTAGGGGGTTTGCGATAATACCATCAGATATGGCGCTGGCGACTTCCTTTAGACTGCCAATAGTCACCATTTTTTCCATCTGGAGCGGTTTGGCAGCAATTTTCAGTAAAACGTTTCAAGCTATAAGTGGACTTAACACGGAAACGGTGAGAGATAGGGCCAAAGTTACTATTAGTTACTAATAGAAAGTAGCATACGCCCTTTCAGATAAGATGGAAATTATCGACCTTTGATATCCTTGAAGGTCAGTACCCGCTATTGCGGCTAAACGGTGCGAGATAGGACCAAGGTTGCTATTGATCACTAATAGCCTAAGTAATAGCATACGCTCTTTTAAACAAGAGAAAAATTATTGACCTTGGATGACCTTTAAGGTCATTGACAACCAGTACGGTCGGCTATCCTAGCGACAGCTGGGCTTCTTGTTACGATTCACCAAACACGGCCAATATTGATTGTAGGCATTAAGTTGTAAAACGATAAACCAAAATAAAAAAAAAACAGTGACCACGGGAACACAAAGTAGGCAGGCCCTTCTAAACATAACTGCGGACTCAATTTCTAAATTGTTCGTGTTTGGTAGGCCTACATTCTACTCGCTCTCATTAAGGTCGACATTTTTCACAATGATAGCCTATTACTAATACATCTAAGTTAATAATTGTCAGTCAATAGAAAAAAAAATTTAAAACTTTGGGACAAAGCCCAACGTAAGTCCGCTCGGCACCGTAATCTGATTGCGGGAAAAATGTTTTGAAAAAGGTTGAAATTCTCCCCGTAGCAAAGTCACGTGGCCTGAACTCATATGCCTTAGCATACTGAGAACGCGTACTGTCGACTTAGGGTGAGCCAACATGCGCGCTTATAACTTTTTGTTACTGGACCAAAGTTCACCAAATTTCTTTTGTTCAACTTCGGGGGAATAGCTTGATAGCGCCATTGACCTCTTGACGATATATCTATTTATTCCAAAGATATTCGCAATCAAAGTCGACATTTGTCCTAAATCGCAACACATTTTGGACATTTTTTGCCCTTTCAAATTTTAAGGGGGCGGTGTCCCCCAAAAGTTGTATCCGCTTTATCACCCCCCATCTAAGGGCACATATCGTGGAAAACTCTCGTAAAACTATTTCTCTTACACGCGAAGCGTGCATTCGCTAAAATTTAAGGCAAATTTAACTTTTTTTAAATTGTAAGGAGGACCCCTGTCTCCGATAAAAAGTGCGCTAGCAACATTTAATCATTCTGTAGCGCATGTAAAAATTTGGGGGCGCAGCACCCTCTGGGGGGGCAAAATATAGTCTTCCGAAAAAATCGATTTGAGTGGGTATGATTCCACCTCTAGATCTCCATAGTTAGTAGACCAAAGTTTACCGGACTTTTTCTCGGCTAACGCGGAAGAAATCGCTGTAGATCAGATACTTGTCGGACTTTGAATACATTTATCTGTTCTGGAGATGCTGTTAAAGTTTGAAGTCGACCGAAGTCGGGCCAAATTTTGCATGTTTTTGCCCCTAAAATTTTTTTGAAGAGGGCCCCCGAAATTTTGGACCGGGATTATAAAACTTAACACACTTCCGATCATGGTGCAAAATTTCGCGACGATCGGCCAACGGAGCTCGGAAATCTTGCGAGGGGAAAAATAAACGCCAGCAAAATATAAGTCCGCTCGAAAAGCTATCGCTTCCGGGCGGACTAATATTTTAAAAATAAATAAATGTTTATTTTTAGCGATAAATAATAAAAACTGCAAAGGCGAAATCGCCAAACGTGGTTCGAGCTGTGTGCAACAAAGCGAGACGCGACGTATTGTACAGCATTCAATATGCGGAAAGTGTACAGAACGATACTGTTGTCTGGTAAACTGCTGTAGTACTAGTGATGATATATCGATATATCGAACATATCGATATATCGTTTTCGATATCGATATATCGTATCGTATCTTATCGTCAAAAAATATCAAATTCTTCAATATATCGCAATATTTTCACGCCAAAGATTTTTATTTTTATTGCTGCATTACCAAAATAACGAAAATAAACAGAGAAAACGACAAAAATACAAAAGATAACTATCTAGTGTCATAATTTAACAACACTTACGACGGTCTATAGTTAAGTTTTAAGTTCACTGACACATTTTATTATCTACGTAAAGCAAACTGCATTGCTAAACGTTCACGTCTTGTTCTTATGTTTGTATAAGATTTACATACTTATTATTTTTAAAATATCGATATTGATATTGATATCGCGATAATTTCAAAATATCGTATCGATATCGTATCGAAATTGAAATCCTGATATCGAATCATCACTATGCTGAAGGCTTGACGGGTTGGACAACGGGCTGACAGCATACCCTCTATAGGCTACCGTTAAGCTCTGGGCGTCAGTCACGCTTGACGAGTTCATAGGTACTTTGTACTTAGGGCGCGTTTAACAACCGACCATATCATTCTGGTCTGATTCCTAGCGATATTTTCGACATTTCCGTTGTGTTTTTCCGTGTCGATCGATACGAACTACTTCTGTACCTTTACATCTATCGTAAAATGCACATTGCATGCATTAAGATGTAGGGTCTATTGTAAAAGGGGCGTTCAATTAATTCCAGGATTAGATTCTTAAAGCAACGACGGTAAATCGCACAATTATTCTGACAGTTATGTTACTTTTCAACATATTCTCCCTGCAGTTCACTGCAGTGTTCCCATTGTTCTACAAGTCGGCTGAAACCCGTAGCATTAAGTTTTTTTGCTGGCACCTGTAGAAATTTTCGGACACAATGCTTGATCGTTCTTGAACTTAATGTCTCCAAGTAATTCGCTTTGTGGTCCAAACAAATGAAAATTACTTGGAGCTAATTTTAAACTGTATAGCAAATGCTGTAGCAGTTGCCAGCTTATCTCTCAATTATTTTTACGCGCGATAGCAGAATGTTTCGCGCGTCTTAGCCATGGCGTGGGCGCCCGTCTGTCCGTCCCTTCGTCTATCCGTCACACTGTTGTATTGTGTCAAAACGGTGCAAGCTAGGATCACGAAATCTTCACTGTGGGCTGCTCCAAAAACTCTACTTTATTGCGACAACATTTCGTGCCCCTCGATGAGGGGGTTTCAATTGAATTAGGGCGTCAAAGAGGGGTACCTCCTCAAAAATACGTTATTTTGTCGCTATTGATTCTTATAGTGAGAAAACAATTGCAGATAGGTACATACATGCTGCTTATCATAACAAACACTGGTGACAGGCTTATTAATTTTATCAACATCGATGACCTCGAACGACCTTGAAGTCCCAAAAAAGTGTTTTAGTGAATTTTTCGCAATTTTTGGGTGCAGCGCATATTTCAACACTGAATTGCGACGAAACGGCTGGAAATAGACCAAGACAACTTTCGTACGGAATTTTTAGCATTTAACGTTGATTTTAGTTGTTTAAGTCCCGACCCCCTAGGTCCAAGAGGCCGGCGCAGGCGGGCGTGAAAGACGGCTACCCCCTAAAAAGTGGTTATTTTACCGTGTAGCGTGAAAGCGGTTGCAGATAGGCACAGACAAGCTTTTTACTGGTGTCAACGTCGATGACTTGAATGGCCGTGAACCCCAAAATAGAAACTTAAATGAATTTTTTGCGACTTCCTGCTGCTTGTCATTATTGCTTGTACTCTTTCAAGATGCATTAATATTTTATTGCTGTAGGCCTACACTGATTGTCAAAGTGGCAGGACCGCTGTATCGCGCGTCACGTGACCTTTGCTCAAATTACTTGTCTTAACTGTCTAATGAGCCAATTGCACGGTGGGACACTACCATTTTAAAGAATGACACCTTTCTGCAGCAAACCTGGTCAATTGCTGGGAATTGCTGGTCGTAATCAATCGGATAATTATGCACAGTAATATTGTTTATTTACAGTATGTCCTTCAAGCAAAAATCTGCGAGAACAACTCCCCAAGTAAACCAAAAAATGCTTTGTCTGCAGTTGACCGTTTTTGCCATATGCAGTGCTTCAACACGAACATCATGACTAACGGACTGATGATCGCTGCAAAAGCGAGCGAACTATTCAAATACTTTCAAACGTGATAAAGCGTCACTGCTAAATACTACAGATAACATATAATCAACATAGGATGCTCGTCGTACCACCGCAGAGACAAGACGGCAGCCGGGCAACTGACGACCTCAACCCTAGCAAGTAGAGAATCACGGATCGCCAGTCGGCAAGTTTCATACTTG
>Ga0056128_1011230_pt1 | contig 11090 bp, 4 predicted proteins | sample WorMetLIZISLAND2_FD_71113 | JGI IMG/M metagenome (GOLD analysis project Ga0056128, IMG submission 71113) | Marine gutless worms symbiont microbial communities from Max Planck institute for Marine Microbiology, Germany - Olavius geniculatus... ... | reverse complement strand
TCGGGTCGCCGACTTGTCTGGTCTGGTCGCCGACTTTTCCGGCTTTTTTTGGGTCGCAGACCTGGTCGGTTCAATCTCGACATGTACGGATTTTTTTGTCGGGTCGCAGACAAGTCTGGTTGGGTCGGGTCTGGTCGGGTCGCAGTAGTGGAATTTAGAAACGACCCGACCAAACACGAATAGGACATATTTTTTGTCTTTCAGTTAGGGGCCCACCAATCAAGCTGTGCACAAGGGCCTCCCAAAACCTAGCTACGGCAATGCTCTATAAACGTAACGATGCCGTCGAGACATTTACCGGAATTTCGTTGATCGACGTTGGATCAGTGGCTGAACATACGACAGCAATTCTTCAAACGTGTGTAAATGTGTATGTCCATTCGTAAGTACTGCATACATTTTAGCACTTCTTTTTCTGCAAGCTCCGGTAAAAGGGTATAAAAGACTCCATACTTTTGTCGTTCACTTATATACTGTTTTACCCAAGTTGAATGTTTACGTTTCGCACATAACAAAGTGCCTATTCCAGCACTGCATGGCTGCAAGTAATGCACTGCACGCAAGTATTACGCTGTCTTCATCAATCCCGTCCGCCATCTTAACATCAAATAGGTCAACTTTTCGTAGTTTTCCACGTTTTCAAGATCAGGTCAGCGACAAAGTCTGGTCTGGTCGGGTTGGGTCGGTTCGGGTCGCAGTAGTGGGTTTTGGCCTTAACGAAGAAGAAGACAGTGGAACAAGACATTGTCAGTTCGATTTGTAAATTGCGTGCCAGTTAGTTCAACAAAACTTGTCATGCGACTTTTGTTCGTTGTAAACGGAAAAAATAGGACTGGCATAATATTTTTTATTCATCATGCTCGGTACTCATGCACTAGGAGGCTTAGGCTACTGAAAAATATTAAGTGAAAGAGCATCGGAGCCTCGAAGGCCCTATGACGTGCCGACAAATAGGCATAGACTTAGGCCTACAACTGCACACATATTTATTCATAATATATAATTACGACTATAAGAACATGTTGTACACAAAGATACAATAAATTGAGTAAACAATAAAACAATAATTTTATGCTGCATTGGTTACTGTTAAGCCTATTTTTAATCGAGAGAGTTAAAAGCCTGTTCCGTAGGCCTAACGTTTGTTTTTTTGTGGTTTCGGTGAAAAGTTCCAGGAGCATATATAACTAAATACATAAAAGTAAGGGTCTGAAGGCGGATCTAAAAAAAGCTCCATGCAGCGGAGTCCAGGGTGGAACCCTGTTAGGAAGTCTGAGGCAAGAAGTCTCCCAAGAGCTGAAGGATTGTAACTGATTATTGGCAAAAAAGCTTGTTTTTGATGTAACGCAGTGATAACTTTTCTGCAATTCTACGACGTCTCCTTAAACCCCCTATCGGCCTGTGAAGGGATACCTCTCCCATTTTTCACCCAACTCGACGCCTGCAGCCTATCGTTCTCGGCGGCTGCAGGGCCTTGACTTTTTTGCCCTCTTTAAGCTTGCATTAAGTTTTTGCGGGTGCCCATGTTTCACTAAAAGTGTTCCATGAGACTAAAAATCTACCGAAATTATTTTTAAAATAGTGTAATATTACAACAATCAGTAACCATTGTTTCAACTATATATTCGAACTATAACAATCTATAGCAATGTATTAAAAAAATTTTTAATAAAAATTATGCATTGAACCATTATGAAAAATCTTACTGTGTATCAACTTTATTTCATCTGACTAGCTACTTAATTTTTGACAGCAAGATGACAAGACAAATCGACAAAAAGTAATTCGTACAACAGCGAAATAGATATCATAGTGCGCTTATAAAAACAGTTTCATATATAGCCGGATAAAACCAAACAAGAATCAACAAATAAAGAAGAAAAATGTGAGATTTATTGACGATTTGCTGAAGGCGTTTATGTGTGCCCGAGAGGGTTAATATAGTGTGTCAATGGTGTGCTAATAAGAACGCAAATAATAATAACGATAATACATTTATGCCGAAAATTAGGAGGTGTGTGTCAATGGTGAGCTAACACTACAGGCTCGTTAGCGAGTGAACGGCGTGGCTAAGCTACGTATAGCGGCCAATAATGTCAGTAATTGGTAGCGTGAATGGCGCTGCTTAGCTGGCAAACGATGCGGAAATCAACGCTCTTGGACTGATGCGCGCGCCGACAATGGCGACAATCTGACGCCTGCCTGACAGCGCCTGCCCTGCTCTGCTTAGTGCTACTGCTTGCCAGTTTGTTTTCCGGCCGAATGACTGCCGAAAGATCGGCCGAAAGCTCGGCATTCAGTGACAACCACGTGACAATGCGAGAACTGGACGTTCGTGTGCATGGGGCGCGATGGTTTGGGGCTGTGACGTATACACTGCATGCTAACATGTTACAAAAAGCTCAGTTGTCGCTAGGGTGGAGCCGACCGTACTGGTTGTCACTGACCTTGAAGGTCATCCAAGGTCGATGAGTTGGAGTTTATAATTTGAAAGCCAATATGCGACTTCCTATATGATCGATCGCAACTTAGACTCTTTCTCGCACTGTTTAGCCGCAATAACACGTAACGGCCTTCAAGGTCATCCAAAGTCAATGATTTCCATTTAATCTGACAGGGTGTATGCCACTTCCTATTAGAGATTAATAGTAAACTTGGCCCTAGCTCGCACCGTTGCCGAGATATGGCCACTTATAGCTTCAAACATTCCATTCCATAGTGCGTTATGACTCTTCAAAGTGATCCAAGGTCGGTGATTTATGTGTCATTTGAAAGCCAGTAAGCGACTTCCTATTAGTGATCAATAGCAGCCTAGGCTCTATCTTGCACCGTTTAGCCACAGTACATTCGTGACAGACGACAGACGGACGGACGGACAAACGAACGACAATCACGACAAAAAGCCGACCTTTAAGCTTACAGCTTAGCGGTCGGTCCAAACACCAGCGGAGAGAGTGGTATAAGAGAGAGTGGCACCATATGCTAACCAGAGACAGTCCATGCTTTTTATGCGGCCGTCCTAACTGGCCACGTTACGGGTCTTGTAGTTGTTGGTCAGTCCGTACCTCTGTCTGTATGTTCGGCTGTCAATCGAATTAATCTATCAAAACTCATACAGCGGCGGCCCAGCACCATTCGCGTGTATCGCGAACGAATCAGTGAGGTTTCGTCTCTGCTGTTTTGATCCAAACTCGAAAACAAAAAAGACGTAACAATTTTGCAAAACCAAACCTGGTGAACGTTTCCCAAGACAGGAGTAACCGGTGTGCCATTTTTCAGTTCAGGAGGTGTGAGGTCAGGTTCAATAGCCTACAGTTAGGGTTAACTCTAGGCAGGATCACAGTCGGTCCCCAAACGTCAAATAACTTTTTCCGATACTTCAGTAAATTACAGTTCGTTGCCGTCAGTGAATTTTCCGTCCAATTGACGCGCCAGTATACGACTGGGCACGGCATGCACGTCGCTGTACCTCGGCGCTTCGTTACCGCCTGCCCGGGAGTGCACACGACGCGACCCAGTCGACCGTTCACTCACAACTTGAGCCCCAAACCATGCGTGCCGACCACCGACCAGCTAGACGTCAAACGTAAATTTTACTAAACGTTTAAACTCTGCCACGCAGTCGACTCAAGTTTGCCGGTCGATCGAGTTGATCGAGTCTGTACAGGAAAATCTCAATATAGGCCCTATAAAATCACTTGCTAACGACATGCAAGATATGCCATGGTGGAGATGTGCATTCTGCACTGTATGAGTGTTTTACGCGTATACGACAAAGCACCGTATTAGGACTGTAGATGTCTGTCTGTCTGTCTGTCCGTCCGTCCGTCCGTCTGTCGGACCAATTTCACACAAAACGCATAGCTCGTGGCTTAACGCAGTTGCTTAATGCTTATGACCATTATAACTTTCTGTCACGTGACGAAAAAGTAGGGTCGTAAAGATATAAGCAGCATCGCATTGCACGGTGTATACGCAGCGACATCAGAACGCTCTGGCAACCTTTCTTCAGCACTTCAGCACGCAAGAGCCAGAGATATCTGCTATCTGTACAACTGACCTTGGATGGTCAGAGACAGATTCGACAAGTCACTGAGTCAGACTGTCGACATGGAGGACGAGCGTTCGCAGACGCCAGTCCATCTGCTAGAAAGTACGCTCTTGCGAACTCACCACACTTTCTAACTACTTGTATAGGCTACAGCCAACTCAAACATTTCCACTTAGCGTTTTATACTAGCGCAGGAAGAACGCTCGACGTTATTTACAGTAGAGTTACTTACTTACTCTCGCAGAGTATAAACGTGACGACGGTACGTTTAAACGCGGACATCTCGAGGACAGACAGACAGAAGTGCGTCGCTGCCAATTATCAGCGTAATACGGACGTCGTTTGACACTAGTTGGTCGCCGCTCGCTCGCTCGTTCACTCATCGGTCGCTAGGAGGCGCGCTCTAACTAAGTGCTGATCGACGAGATTTGCCGAGATATGACTGTGACGAGCGACAAACGATGAACAACTTCCGCTTCCGCTCTCACTATCGGTCGGGTTCCGATATAAGGAGACACAGCTGTCTGAATCTTCTGAATCTTTTCGCCTGTTTAATCTCAGTAATCCGGCGGTCACATACTCATTCGTATAATTGGTCTTCCTCACCTCTAGCAATGATTCACCTAATTACTCTTTAAGCCTAAGCTACTCGCCAAGTTCTCGCGTAATAAATTGTTCGCATACATATCACAAAGCTTCGCTCATTATCGCAAATTTTTCTCTCAGCCACGTTAACCATACGCTTAAGCCCTAATATTGCTCGCAGTTTGAGTTCATTATTCACGAAAAAAATTCTCAAGTTACCGGTGTGCGGTCGTAAGTGCAAGTAGAGGTTGAGGAACAGCGCTGATGATAATTTTCACCGATTTCTCATTAACACAAGACTCTCTTATTAATTTATTATCTCCGCCAAAGAAAAAAGTATAAATTGAAACCTAAGCTTTTGAATCTGTTGTTTTGTCAGTTGGATTACTCAAAAAAAGCCAGCAACTGAAATTTTGTGCCATTTGTGGAGTGCATAGACATGAACCATAAAACAGCGACTAGATTTTGATGGCGATCAGCAGTCAAACGACTGGTTCATGGATTGTTGTCCAAGATTTTTCCTATTATGAGACGTCTTTTGTTTCACTAATGATCAAGATCAAGACAAAAGACATTGCAGGCGTTTTCAGGCGTGCAGACAGCAAGGAGCGCCTGCAGTGGCGTGGGGTTTATCGGGAAGCGTCACGGAACACTGGGTATAAAACGTGCATGTCTTTTAGTCTCAATCAGGCGCCCCGAGGACAAAAAAATAGTCTTTTTCATGGTCTTGACTGAAAGTGGTGTTTTTCGGGTGCGGGTGAATTAACGGACAAGTACCCGTGTTTAGACTAGCGATGAATGAGTCTATGGCTAAGTCTGCGCGGGTTGCCGGTCTTGAGTGAATCATATGGATTTTAGTTTGTTGCTTGAGTGACTTGGACAGAAAGCGCACAAAAACTGCGACGCCAGACGAGATACGACGACAGACCTGGCGTCGTCGGCGGCTCCGGGTAATTCGACTTCATTAAGCGGTACACAGTCATCCGATTGGATAGGCTAGCGTAAGACCGATTTACAGACAAATAAAAATTTAAATACCGAAATACCGTTTTTGCCAAATTTAGGCTTCCGAAATTTTTAAATCATAATATCTCGCAATAAAAAACTCGATCAATGGAGAATTCAAAGTGCCACTCACAATGCAAAAAAACTTTATGGATGGTCCAGAATTACGGCGGCTGCCATTTTGTTCCGCAAAAACAATAACTCTACTACCGATTGCGGTATATTTACGAAATTTTGCAGAAATTTGTAAATTGGAAACAACCGTTGCGGAAATAGGTCACGTGATCAAAGATAGGTCCTAATGCTAGAAGTAAACTCGACAGGGCGGCGAAATTTGCTAAATTTGACGACAACAAAAATAATATGTCGACAGCGACAAGTCGGCGGCGCAATTCGGCTTCATTATTTGGCGCGAATCGAGTACGACAAGATTAGGAGGACTGACTGACAGAGCGTTGCGTTTCTGCCTGAACGGTTCGGCCATTAGCCCGGGCGGGCGAACGGCGCTGATTATGCTAATCCGCTGGACGACGACGAGGAAATCCGTGGGACGTACGAGCCGCAGCTAAACGAGTTACCGGCTGAAGCAGTTTAGACACGACCAATTTGGCGCCCGGAAGCGCTGTCCAACTAGTCGCCGACGCAGGTGAATAGACGCTGAAAACGTCGTCCGCCACCAACTCCGCAGTTCCACCAAGTTAGTAAGTGAGTGAGTCAAAAAAAGTTGAGAAGCGTAGAGTGTATTAAACTGTTCAAAGTTAATGCCGCTAATACACGTGGTCTCAAATGAACGGAAAGACTGTTCTATAGTTTTAGGCCTGGAGCTGCAAAACACCTGTGTCCATAGCTGCTGCAGGCCCGTTTGACGACACCGTTATGTCCTTGAGTTGGCAGAACGCAGCTGACGACGACCTTCGTTCGTCGGAGACCACCTGACAGTCGGTGGTCATGGAAGCTCGAGCCATGCCGGACGGTGACAAGTTGACCAGGGTCGCCATCTTAAAACCACCCGTCATCGAGTGATAAGCGAGTGTTTCGTGTTGTAACTGCCGGTACTGCATCTTATCCTGGTCAACTTTTTCTGGCGTAACCAGCCACGACCACTGTCCACTGCTACTGGCCAAATGGCTCGGAAAGAAAAGGTTGTCTTTTCTAAACAAGCTATATGGTTACGAGCGTATTTGTAACGATTTGGTCGCAATTTTCAACGCACTTTCCGACTGGCGGTTTTGACCCTAAGTTTTACTTTTTTGTGGAAAAGCAAACCTTTGTCTAATAGGCCTACAGTGTTACTAGGAAGCACAACTGCACAAGAATGTCCCTGCCAACTGGCATCTCATTGAATTCTACAATTTAGCAAGGTATGTGACGTGGGTGTTAGCCTACAGATGACGGACCAGACGGACGCCAGACTACGAGGAAATCCGTCGGACTACATTAATATCGGTCGCTGAAACAATCTGCGATGCCGCCTAAATTATGGAGATGTGAGGAGATGCGGAAAAACAAGAAGTTCAATCCTGAAATTTTTTTTGCATCTCATTGGCAATCCGAAAATAATTTCCAAATAATCCTTGGGGATCTAAGTCCTCAAGCGCACATCTCCGGATCCGGAAGTGTGTTCTGCTCATGCGCGGCCCGGCGAGCGACCAATCAGGAAGCGTTGATCGGCCACAGCGAAGCGTCAGACCGTTATAATAGCGTTTATGCAGCACGTGGCCGGCGGATACGGAAATAGCCGGCAGTCTATCCTGTGCGCATGCGTACTTCTATTGGTCTCATCATCTTCCGCTTTCATTGTGGGCTATGTACGTCGGTTGTTTGTCGCTGATCAAACGCACTTGTGATCATAACCGCTTGTTACGCGTCGCTCGTTCGCTGATGATACAAAGCGGAGCTCTCTCGCCACGTGCCGACGGACAATCATCGGAACGCCGATGAAATTTTCCCAGTTCTGATACGCCGATAGCCCGGCCCGCTGCGGCTGACCTACTTTCGCAGGTGTCGCGCCAGTTTGAATTCACATTTCTCGCTTCCTACTCGATGATTCTATGCCAGTTCAAGTTGTAAGCTTAAGGATTGGCGGCTGGCCTATCAGTCAGCCAATACAATACAAGATCGTCAAGCCTTGCTCAAGAATAAGTACTGCCCGCGGGTAGCCCCACTTGCTTCCCCAGACAGTGATGATGTGGCGCCATCTAGCGAATGTCATTTCGTAAATCCATGCCAACTGGTTCAAGCAGTATCGTGCAAGAAAAAACAAAAAGCCCAGCTGTCGCTAGGATAGCCGACCGTACTGGTTGTCAGTGACTTTCGAGGTCATCCAAGGTCGATGATATTTTTTATGTCATTTGAAAGCCAATATGCGCTGTCTATCAATGATCAATAGCAACCTAGGCCCTACATCTCACTTTTTAGCCACAACAGCACGTACTGACTTTCAAGGTCATTCAAAGTCAATGATTTTCATCTAATCTGACAGGGCGTATGCCATTTTCTATTAGTGATTAATAGTAACCTCTAATTAGTGATTAATAGTATCTTTCACTGTTTCTGAGATATGGCCAGTTTTCCGTTAAACACGCACATTTTTCCTACCCCTCTTCATTCAACCGGCAATTTGAAAATGTTCCTTTTGAAGTACATGTATATGGCTAAAATTTTGCGTGTCCGCGTTTAAGACTAATGGCTAATTATTTGTTTACTTACAAAGTTTTCCCCTATGCCCTACCCGTTAGCCACAGTATACATCCGTTACAGAAAACGGACAGACGGACGGACAGAGAGACGGACGACAACCATGACAATAGCTCGACCGTTAATTAAGTACAGTCGGCTAAAAACCAATGTGACTTTAATCTTCAACCTAGGACCTTGGTATTTAATAGGCTTTTAGAGGTTGTCAAGGTAGGCCTACATTTTCGTGCAAAATATTGCATCAAGCTAAGGCTGCTAAGAGCAGCTCTTCGTGAGTTATTGTGTTCACAGAGACACGAAAAAAGCTTAACAACAATGCTGAAACAATACTGCCGGGCAGACAAAAGTACTTTAAAGTATAAAAATTTGATAAATAATTTATTTGCAAACTATTAAGAAGTGAAAATACGTTCAAGATAAAGGCTACTTTAGCGGCTGATAGGTCTATTCTGGCATGGCCAGCTAATGATAAGCCAGCATATTAAATTTTTCTATAATATTTCTATAATAAATCGTCCTGAGTCACTTTGACGAGAATGCACAAGAAGTGGAAACAAACACTGTTACACTTTCGCAATAAGAAAGCATTTCCATTAAAGGTGGGCCGTATTTTGTGTCCTGCGGTATTTGAAACATACCGTTACCGTCTCAATACATCGTATTTCGGTTAGAAATCGCCTAACTTATGCACAAAAACTCAGCCACTTAGTTTGCAGCAGTTGTCACTTTGGAGACGCATAGCAACGCGTGGATGCGGATGACAGATGAAAGACAGCTGATGGCCAGTAGGCGGGATCTGTGCGTCGTGCAGCCATTGGTAGTCAGTGTCATCATCATCATCATTAGCAGCAGCAGCAGCAGCAGCAGCAAGCGTAGAGTTTATTGGATGCGACGCGGTTGGTGACACGTGTTTTCGTCACTTACCTGTTTTCGTCATTGCTGTTTTACTTTTGCAGGTAATTTTCATATAATTTTTATTCACCAATTGATGATGATGATGATGATGAAGGACGAATTAACTTTAGCGTGGCATTAAGTCCGAAGACTACAAGGACACGTAACAATAAGCCCAAACAGTGAAGTCACGTAATAGTAGTCAGTGCAATGAGACGTTGTTAGTCATGGCTGTAAGACCGGGCAAAAAGTTCGGTTTTCAGTCTGCTGCAGAAAACTTGCAACGACGGCGATGACCGGACTGACTCCGGCAAACTGTTCCAGACCGATGCAGCAGTCGCTGGAAAGGTGCGGTCGCCAATGGTAGAATGCACAGTGCCACATATAGACGATAAAAGCTAGCGAAAGCAAAAAGAATAGAAAATAAGGATAAGTAACTTAAATGTACGAGCGTACAAACGAAATGCGACGTGATTTATACAATATTAAAACCATTATAGTTAGCATTGATATGCGATGAACAATAACTGTTACGTAACTCACATTATTTTAAATCGACTAAATCGATTAACGAAATGCATTTAACTGGCAGGCGGACGAGCGCTCGACAAGCCAGCTTGGTCGCGTAAACGGGGTATAAATGAATCGCCATTAGTAATGCGTATAACTTGAAAGATTTTTTGGACTCCGCATTAGAGAAGTACTCCAGTAATCTTGCCATTGATCATGGAGCTTTCAGAGACCAAACTGAATTTACCACTGAATTCACCAGGTTTCTATGCCGAAAGTTGGAATCACTGTCATCTTACCATTGCGGATTCCACACTTCTTCGTTTAAATTGCACATCTTTTTATTTATTCTTTGTTGTAAAATATGTCCGGTACGCTTAAATTATACTGTAAACTAAATAATTCAGTTAACAAGTTTCTGCCTTTGCTCAAAAAATACCATGCTGATACTCCGGCGTATGCGCATACTGTAGGCGTTGCGAAGAGAGGAGATGAACTGTCAGAGAAAAAGATCATTTCTCATACGAGATATACTGGACGATGCGAGCAGCGTTGATGATTTCTGCAGTGAATCGTCCAACGAAGAACTACCGACTACGACAATTACGTTCACTTCTGGCTTTCCCAATCTAGGTATAGATCACAAGTTTCAGTAATACACCGTGGTCCATAGAAAACGTGCCATTTTTATTTTTTAAATAGCTTCGTGAAACATTGGTCAATTTTAATAGTTTTTGGCACGCGACATCAGGAAAGAACTTGACGTAAATGACTTTAGTTTTGGTCACCTCACCTTAATAATGTCGCTGCACTACCTTGTGAAATGCATAAGTCGTTAGGTCATTTACAACAATGATTTCATACTGGATAGTACACGCGTCGGCTCAGAAATGATTAACTGAAAAGCGAAACACGATTGTCAACTGTTGTATCTCATAAAGTCACACGTGTCACATCATATCTTTTTTATTACAGCATGTGCTCAAAATGTCTTCCTCTAGCGCGAATGCAAACGGCAAACGTTGACACCACTCGCAAACAGCAAACTCAACAACCTGCATTTCACAAGGTAGTGTAGCGACAGTATTAATTAAAGTAAGGTGGCCAAAAGTACAGTCATTTGCGTCAAGTTTCTTTTTGATGTTGCAGGACAAGTTATTAAAATCGGCCAATGCTGCACGCAGCTATTAAAAAAATAAAAGTGGCAGGTTTTTATGGATCATGGTGTCTACGTACCCTGGGAGCAGATCTCCAGCCTCATAATCATGGCCTCAACTCGGCTTGGAGATGCGCCCAGGATCGAGAACACTGGAAGCACCTCGTGGAAACCGCTACGCTCCAGCTCGGG
>Ga0056128_1011225_pt1 | contig 11095 bp, 8 predicted proteins | sample WorMetLIZISLAND2_FD_71113 | JGI IMG/M metagenome (GOLD analysis project Ga0056128, IMG submission 71113) | Marine gutless worms symbiont microbial communities from Max Planck institute for Marine Microbiology, Germany - Olavius geniculatus... ... | reverse complement strand
TTTCAATGGGGCATAAGGGAAACCGCTGCCAAACCGAATATGGTGCTGCCACCTGGCGAAAAACATGGCCTTGGCGGAGGTCTGCGGGCTCTGATTGCTTTCTAGTTTTCTATTTTTCAGTTAACTATTTATACTAGTGCGTCGTCAGTTATGTCTCGATAAATGCGTTATTTAACAAACTATTGAAAATTGCGTGAATCCGTCAACACACAACAGTTTATACGTTTAAACACGTTTAGCTGCGTCTAATGAAATAATTTATTATATTCATAAAAGTTATTAAATTCAATGACTATTCCTGGTGGGCAGTGAACAAATAATCCCATAACTTTCATAGACCTAATATCATTAATATTACCCGATTTTAAACATTGTCGATTTTTTCACTAGTCAAAAATCAGCGGTATGCTTAAAATCGAGAAACGCTAATTGTGTTAGAAAACCAATTACAACCTAGAGGCTCACAAAGTATAATGATCTGGTTTATAACACATATTTGTAGCTCACTTATTTTAAAGCTATCTAGTAATTAAATATTTGACTTTTTTTGCAAAATGTAGCAATACAATTTTAATAGTTCAACTGTAGCGTCAGGTCACGCGCACATCCTGTTAAAATTCTGAAGTTAATATGCTATACTAGCCGCTAACGAAAGCTAAATTACTACATTCACGCAATATGTTACACAACTAGCATACATATTAGGCATACTAACATGCAGGTTAACATGTGCTTTGGGGAGGAGTAATTCGAAAGAAATATGCAAGGTTGAAAACTAAAACCAGTATAAATGGAAAACAACGAAAATCTTCCATGCACATTATGCATGATTATCTGAGTTTCACAATCTAATCGGCTCCCGTAGATCTGCGAAAAAACTTAATAAACGTTTCATAGCAGGTTTTTCACAGACCAGGCCATTTATGATAAAAAACGTAAAGTCCTTCCCGAGCCTTACGGCCCATAGGGAGGCGCTGATCTCCGTTTCCTAAGGCCCTCAGCCAGACACCAGTTTTACACTGCGAGACCACCGATACGGGGCCAGTGTATCGCGCGGTGTGCCTGTTTACGTCCCAGCGGTGTAGCCGGTACCAAATTATACTGCTTGGTGACAGAGGCACATGTGTGTGAACAACTTGCCTTTGGTCGTTACCCGGCAGTGTCCTGGTGCGGAGTCGAACCTGCGCCTCTGAGTTACCTCAGGATTACAAATCTGACACGTTACCGTTAGACTACCGAGCCACACCCATTTATGATACTCAGTGTTAAAATGAGTAATTTTATACTGAAAACACTCAAAAAGACCAAACCTCCGTTAAAGACCGTGTTTTATTTGAAGCGTGTTTCACAGTGCTAAAGATTTTCATTAAAATTCACCAGAAAATCCGGGATCAGATCAGAATCCGGAAGCAGATCACCATCAAAAACAAAGTAGCTGCCACTCGTTCTTGGGCCACTCTTCACATTTTCGTAGAATTTAATCAAAATCGGGCTACTTTCCTTTCACTCAAGTACGCTGCAAAGTGCCAGTTTACGCTAAGCTTATCTATAAACAGATACATGTCTTTGAATAGCATTCGAGTTAGAAAGTTATTATTATCGTTATCTGAATCCAAATCCACGAATAAACTTAAATCGCCGCGAGTATCCAATCACTTCTTTCTTGGACGATGCCCGGCCTTTCTACAGAAATTTCGCCAAAATCCAATCATAGTTCTTGAGTAATCCAGTTTTCAAACAAACAGACGGGCACATCAGTAAACAGAACCGCTTTCTTCAGCGGCGTAAGTATCTTAAGCGCTAAAATAATAATTCAGACGGAGATAGGAAGACACATCATCGACTTACGCTGAGTTCCGTATAGAGAATGTCAGCAATGCTGCCTAGCACTATGATGAAATCAAGCACGTTCCAAGGGTCGCCGAAGTAATTCTGCCCGATTATCGACCAAAACAAAACCAAATGTTCTTAATATAATAATACACTGTGTCTCAAGAAACATCTAAGACATTTTCGATTGTAACTTGAAAAAAATTATCCGATTCTAATAATTTTAGTGTGAATATTCCCGACACAACTTGCCATCAAATGACCATTCAGTTTTTCATTTCACCCAATGTCTGCTTCTGCACTACCTAGGAAAAGCAGATCAAGCGAAATACGCGTTAAAATAGGCTTATACGCACAAAAACGTGAAAAACATCCCAAATATTATCGACCGCAGCTTGAAGAACAATTAACAGATTTTAATAATTTTTGACACAAATAATTATGACACATCTGGCTATCAAATAATTGTTTAAGTTTCGACCTCATCTAATGTCTGCTTGTGCATTACCTGGGGAAATCTGACGAAGCAAAATGCGTGTGAAAATAACAGTAAAGCGTTGATAAATTCTATCTATCCACATCTGTGGCCCCCAACAACGAGTTAATTACAAGGTTTGACTGTTATGCATCAGTGTGTCCACCAGATGGCGTTCAAAAATGTTTATGAGCTCAAGAAGCAACTGGCGAAGTCTGGATTAGTCTGGAGCAGATATTATTACCTCCGCCAAGGAGGTTATGTTTTTGTCGGACTTTGTTTGTCTGTTTGTCTGTCTGTGTGTGAACAAGATAACTCAAGAAGTTATGGACGGATTTTTCTGAAATTTTGGGGAAATGTTGGGCGTGGCCTAAGCTACAAGTGATTCTATTTTAGGGGTGATCCGGCAGGAATCCTGGATTCTGGATCACTTTGAAATTTTCGTTACCATTGCTTTCAATGGGGCATAAGGGAAACCGCTGCAAAACCAAAGATGGTGCTGCCACCTAGCGAACAACATTGCCATGGCGGAGGTGTGTGGGCTCTGACTGCTTTCTAGTTGACACTGCTGTCAATGCATGGAGAAATCGTCTCCGTGCCTGTGTTTGCACAGTGTGCTGACATTTTGAGCAATTTCACTGCAGGCAGTTGAAAAAAAATTAAATGAAATGTCAGCCAATGTGTCATAAATGTGAACAAAATGTGTTTCTGTAGATTCGTTAGATAAAGTAATGATACCACACTGGATACAAATGTAATATTTTGATGGTTCTGGATTCCCGAGGCAGTGCAGAAACATACGATGGGTAACGTGGGAAACTACATAATGATTCGATGGCTAGTTGTCTCAGGAATATTTTTACTGGAAATTATTACAATCCGATAATCCTTCTTCAAGTTGCAATCGAAGATGTTCCGGATGTTTTTTTGAGACACACAGTGTATATAGTCATCTCAACAGAAATAAGAATAAAATACTGACGACGATGATAATAATAATAATACTAATACAGTACAGAGTATAAAATGCATATTCTTCGGTATAGCACATACAGTAATTAGTAACAACCAGTCTTAAAATTAACTAATGTCAGTGACCATTTTTTTCAGATTTAAATGTGCGTATTAAAACAAGAACACAGTTTGTATGAAGATCGGAAGTGCAAAATGTTAACAGTACGTCGAACAACAGTGTCAGTAGTCTAGCCAGTGGCGAAAACAATCGTGCAGTTAGTAGACAAAAAGCGGTGCTGAAAGCAAAAAACTGTTTTGAAATAACTTCAAATAAAACGGCAAAAATTATGGCAGAATTTCTCGGCATTGGAGTGTCATCGCTAACATTTCCGCTGTAGATTTTTTTTCTTTTCAGTGTAAAAGTTCAGATTGAACAAACATTAATAGCCGTTTATATGAATTCTTTGGACTTCGTTTCTTAATAAAAAGACAAGATATTTCACATAAATCGTGCGTCGTTTCGCATTACTATTTGCTGACAAACGACGTAAACTAATCTACAACTACAGGTGTGAAAATCTACTTGTATTCAGCACATATGGGTTAGTTACGAGGAATACGGCATATGAAGCACGCATGCGCAGATTTGGGAGATTTTGTGCTTTTCTTTTACAGCATCTTTACTGTTCTACTTTTTTGACAGCAGTGATTCATAATTTTTAATTGATATAATAATTCATATTGGGTTTACTTATTTTTTTTACAATTTCAGCTTTCATTTTTCGTTATCAGATCACAGCCATGTGGATTACAGCAAATAACCAAATACGCACTTTTGAAAACATTACTTAGTTTTATTAACCAAGTCCAAGAAAAAAATCTGAGATGCCAAAATTGGTTTTGTTTTTCTTTGCATTAAATTCTGCATGCGAAAACCCAAATTTGCACATGCGACGCAGGTGTTATTGGTGGGCTCAGGCGCGGTCGGTGGATACTACGGCGCCCACTTACAAGAAGCCTGCCGGCAATAATGTCAACAATACTGCCGATGACGATTATAAAGTCTAGAACGTTCCACGGGTCGCCGAAGTAGTTCTGTCGACAACATCGCAGTTCATTGTCACTATTAATTCATTTGTTCATTTATTCATTTATGTTGCCGGATTTTTTTCCCGAATTCTTCGATTTAGGTTTTATAGGTATTTTTGTAAAAGTTATAAAATTAAAGTTATAGAGATTCGTCAAATATCCGATCTATGTTCGTATCATATGCCAAAGAACAGTGCATGGCTCTAAGTCGAATATTCGTATTGTACAAAAAAAATCCAAAAGTTCAAACACTTTTATTTTAACTTTTGTTTTAGGACGACTTCGGCAAATTTGGTACGATTTTCTGTTACTTTTGCACTGAGGAATGAACCATATAAGAAGCTGGAATAACGCTGCCTCAGTCTAGTGCTAGATTATTACGTAAAATACAAACGGTCAACTGCACAACTTTACGCTCGTTCGTGATAGCAAAATATGCAATGTCAGACGTTATTGTCGTTCCAGTAAACGCAAAAGTACCAGATTTGTTAAAATTGAAATTGATTCACATTTCCAGAGTTATCATAAAAATAAAGGCAGCGTGCTCATTTTACGAGACACGACGTAGTAATCACCTACAGCCTACTTTTAGCGATTACATTCATTGCAGCTAACAATAACAAATAAACTTCAGCTGAATCCACGTGAACTAAACTACCTCACCTTGATGCGGAAGGCAAACAGTTTGAGAATAAACTCTATCGTGAAAACGCCAGTGAAGATCATGTTTAAATAATCCAGCACGTCCGAATAGACCTTGCTCTGCCCGTAGAACTGTTGCATACAACATTTCAACACAAGAAGTAAGTAAGTAAGTAAGTAAGTAAGTACGTAAGTAAAACGTAAATTTATATAGCACATTAACACCAGAAAAGCCTCTGATTCGCTGCATACATTAGTACTGTAAAAACAAAACAATAAATTTGAGCTAATGCTCACGAGACGCGCGAAAGCTTATAGCAGTTCCGGTTCAGTAGTGTAGCTGAAAATTGGGGTGTTCACGATAAGTTAATATACAAATACCAAATTCTCTATCTAGATCGCATAACGATAGTTCCATGGCACCACCTTGTGAATGATATAAACTTGTGTCGCAGCCCAAAATCGACAAAAAATCCATAAAACCCGTATTTTGGCGTTCAAGGTCATTCATGGCCATTGAATTTGGCGCCAATCGAGAGTCAGTGTACGACTTCCTATTAGTGATTAATAGTAACCTAAGCCCTATCTCGCACCGTTACTGAGATACAGCGATTTATTGGCCAAAAATTGCAAATTTTGTCCACCCCCTTTCATTTAGCGCCCTCATTCGGGTTGACTTCTTGGAATTTATGGAAAAGCTTTACGGTTCCTGAAACTAGAGTCTTCCAGGCAGTCGACGGTAAAGATTTGGTGATCCTAGCTTGCACCGTTTTTGACTGATCCACCCGTGTGACAGACGGACGGACAGACAGAATTGCGATGGCTAAGATGCGCTAAAAGCAGTAGCTGTTTTCGCGCGTAAAAATGTTAATAAGTGTTGCATACATTTCAATTTCCAACACAAAACGCCCTGCTGTCCCAGTGTACACGGCGAGATGCCGGCAGAAAATAGTTTCATTTATCGCAACAACGCAAAACGTAATCCGAAATATCGTTAGCCTTACAACCAAAAAGAAACCACTTTTCATCACGTTTAAAGACACGAAGCTTTGTAGGTATACGCGCATTGTATCAAAGTCGGGAAATGGCGAAATATTAAAGTGGAATCAAATCAAATCGTTTATTTACTCAGCAGAGAGAAGTAAACAGTTACAAACATATTAAAAAACCGGTGAGCCGGAGAACAAACAAACATTGACAGCTGCCCTTAAACTAAAACTTACGTAAAATAAATCAAAAACACTTTAGAATACTAGTTAATTAAACACAGACAACAGAACGCTTAAAAACTGACAGGCTTTCAAAACTAACAGAATCCGTCCGGTTAACTATTCCACAGTGACAAAAAACGAGACAGAATTAGACCGAGTCAGCGTGACGACAGACAGACAGACAGATAGACAGACAGACCTTCATTGCGAGGGTGAGCGTGTTGATGATAATAAGGATGAAGATGCCGTACTCGAAGCCTCGTGACGTCACGAACCACCAAACCTTGTACTGAAAGCGAACGCGAGGAATGTAGCGCCGCTGAGGCTTCACTTTCAGCGCAAACTCGATGCACTTCCGCTACACAACAAACAGTAATACCCCGTTTACACGATCGAGCAAACACCGAGCAAACGTCGAGCAAATGTACTCAAAATACACGTGCTAACTGCTCGACGTCTGCTCGGCATCTGCTCGATGTTCGCTAGCATTCATCCAGCTAGCTCGACGAGCTATGGTAATTAGCATGCTAATTAGGAGGGCGGGCGGGTTGTAATTAAAAGGCCTATATAACACGTGATCAGCTGTGGGCTAAGCCTAAACCTACATTTGAACCAGGGGGTTCCATCAGGCCTGGTTGTTGTTTGCTCGATGTTTGCTCGATCGTGTAAACGGGGTTTAAAATAAAAATTAATACCAAGCTAAGGGTTTAAAGCTTGGGGTTAGAATTATTGTTGAGGTTAGGGTTAGCGTATTTCAAAGAATTGTGTGACGATAGATGAACATTGAAACTAAGACTAACACTGGTCATAAATTAGAGTGTACTACTGGAGGCAAGCATTACACCTGCCTACAATTACACGAGCACAACCCGTGATACCATGCTAGGGTTGAGGTCATTAGTTGGCCGGCTGCCGTGACGGAGTGTCTCTGCGGCGGTACGACGAGCACCCACGGCCTTAGCCGGTACGATGCTCGTACGTACAGGTTAAGACCGCCCGAGACGTCTGCCCGATAAATGGCAGGCCGACTAAGACTAGATATTTATCTGACAACCGTATCACTAACAGTCGGGCAGTCGGGCTGCCGTATGAATATCCCATGCATTTCAAATAAATTTTAAAATGTTCAACTCTTAAATATGCCGCAAGATACGATGTTTTCAACTCACAAAACATGTAGCGGATTTTCACCTGGTTCTTGTCGAGTTCGCAATTCTTGTACTCCTGCTCTCCCTCGTTCTGGAACGTGACGATGACAAAGCCGACGAAGATGTTGACCATGAAAAAAGCGATGATAATGATGTAGATGAAAAAGAATATCGCGATGCCTTGCCGATAGTTGTGGATCGGACCTACGTCCTGCTCGTGTGAGTCAATGCTCCGATACATCAATCTACACACGTCAACGCTTTGCTTCGACGAAAATGTACGTAGTTTTTAACTAAAAGCAATCTCAACATCTGCGCGGAGAATAATAGTAATAACAACAGTAACAAGAAGCGCAGCTGTTGCTAGGATAGCCGACCGTACTGGTTGTCAATGACCTTCAAGATCATCCAAGGCAGACGATTTTCATCTCATCTGAAACGGCGTATGCTATCTCCTATTAGTAATCCTATTTCTCACCGTTTTCGAGATATGGCCAGTTCTCTAATGACTTTCCTACTCCCAATTTATTTAATCCCCAATCTGAAAATGTTCCCCTTGCACTGGGTGGCTGATATTTTGCACGCCTGCAGGTTTAAGGTACATGGCTAATTATTCGTGCAGGTTTATGTTTTTCCCTAAGACCTAACGCACAGCCATAATATACCCGTTACCGACAGACGACGACATACGGACGACGACGACAGACGACAACCGTACAAGCTCGACCGTTACTAAAGTACGGTCGGCTAATAATACGTCGTATGAAATATTTGTAAAGCGTCATAGTGCCGTATAGCTTAGGAGACGCTGGCGTGCATGTATAACTCAGTCCATCCTTCCTCGAGCGAAAACTGGGGCGTAGGCCTAAACAGGCACACCGCGCGATGAAGTGGCCCCGCATCCGTGGTCACCCCGCAGTGTGAACTTGTGTCTGGCTAAGGGCTAAGGAAATGAAGTTCAGCGCCGCCCCATGAGCCTTATGGCTTCGGATAAACTTTATGTGTAAACTAGAAAAGCAGTCGTAGCCCGCAGGTACCTCCGCCAAGACAAAGCTATTCGCCAGGTGGCGTCACCATCTTCGCTTTACCAGCGGTTCCCATATGCCCCCTTTAACGCAATGGTAACGAAAATTTCAAAGTGATCCAGAATCCAGGATTCTTGTCGGATCACGCCCAAAATTGAACTACTGGTAGCTTATGCCATGCCCGACATACCCTCAAAATTTCAGAAAGATCCCTTCATAACTTTTCGAGTTATCTTGCTCACACACAGACAAACAGACAAACAAAGTCCGACAAAAACATAACCTCCTTGGCGGATGTAATAATGCTATACCTACCCGGGCCAGCCTTCGAAGGTGGCGACGGTAAACAGTGTTAGCATGCCCTGCGCGACGTCGTCGAAGTTAAAGTCGCTATTCTTCCATTCACGCTGCATTATCACCGGACTGTTGATGTCACCGCGTTTGTACATCACGTACTGACCGCTGCACACAACGCAAGATCAACTCAGCCTTCCATCCTTCCGGGTTATGTAAATCGAGTAGCGGTCTCTCTGGTTGGGGTTAAAGCGGGGCGCGTTCACCTGTGGCGGGTGCCAGCTAACACCGCAAGTGTGATCCGATATGGCAGGTGACGCTCCGTAGCTTTGCGATCGGTTTCCTGTGAAGAGTTGTACTCAACATCTCAATCGCTGATATGATTTTATTTAATTACTTTCTAATTAATATTAAAGTTGGCACTAACATTCTTTTGCATTTCCTTGGTTGACGAAAAAATTAGCTCCACGAAACAGCAACGGAGTTTTTTTCTGTTGTTGTTTTCGTGGACATTAAATAAATAAATTAATCGATTAGGCTATCCATTTGCTCAGCATTGACAAAATTTAGATAAAAAACAGTGATCCAGACAGCAAGGCTCCTAATAGAAACACTAACAGCTACAAAATCAGAAACATATTAACAGTTTGTTTGAATTAACAATAGTAAGAGTACGCTTGAAAGCAGCAGACTTACAGATAAAGCTGCAAATAAGTTAAACTTTATAATCATAAACAGCTAAAGTCGACACAGTCTTTAGTCTGCGGAAAGTCGACGAATTGTGTTAATAGGACGTCATTGAAACGCTTCGCCGTCATTAAACGTTTTGTCTTCTTATTAAACACACCATTCACCGTTACGAAAAAAATATCCGGTTGGCATCGATCAAAAAGATCGCGAACTGATAAATTAAACTGATCATTACTTTTGTCGCCAGCAGACTACAGTTATCGACCGGGGAAGAGAAGACGAGAGTGCTGTTTTGAATAAACTGGGCTCATCGGTTGAAGCAACACGAAAAGCCAGCACCGTCGTGTCAGTCTTGCGGTTAGGTGGCCTGCGGCGAGATTTGTCAACGTCGTCAGCAGAAGCAGCAGGATATATTATAGCTTGGCGGCAGCAACTTAGTCTTTAAGCCGACAAGAACGTGTTCTGTGTACCAAGCGACGGCAAATAAATACGACACGGAAGTAATCCGGCTGGCTACTTATTGCAACAGCTAATATTAGCCTTTGCTGAACCACGAATTTCCAGCATACAAGTCTAAATTATACCGCAGCTTCCCATCTAGACAAATCATTTTGACTGATATTAGGCCACACGATCGCGTTCTAATTAAAACGTCAACGCACCAATGAAGTTTATAAATTATGTTATCTTTAAAATATTTAATCGATGTATTTTGTTCTGCAGTCTAAGCCGGTTGGTTAGTCCAAGGTTCTCCAGTCACCCGGCACTGTTCTAGATTCAGCAAACAAATCGAATCACTCTCGCGATAGCTGTTAATCGTAAGCAATGTCACCCTTATTACCTCCGCCAAGGAGGTTATGTTTTTGCCAGACTTTGTCTGTCTGTGTGTCAGCAAGATAACTCAGAAAGTTATGGACGGATCTTTCTGAAATTTTCTGGGAATGTCGGGAATGACAAAAACTACAAGCGATTCAATTTTGAGGGTGATCCGGAAGGAATCCTGGATTCTGGATCACTTTGAAATTTTCGTTAACATTGCTTTCATTGGGGCATAAGAGAAACCGCTGCCAAACCGAATATGGTGCTGGCACCTGGCGAACAACATGGCCTTGGCGGAGGTCTGACTGCTTTCTAGTTTCTATTACTTTATTTTCTTTTATTGCTGTTAGAACACAAGCTAGTGGCGATAAATATAATCAGTGTACTTACTGGCACTCCTCGGCGGTCATCTTCGAATGGTCGCTGCACTCATGAAACGCTCCCTAGCACAAAATCATTCCACATGAGATATTTTTAATCAGAAGACAACTGATAATGTAATAAGCGCAATTAACAAATTTTAGTATTTGACATGTCGATGCTCTCGCAGATAAATTTTGTCTAACGAAGTCGTTAACGAAACCGAAAGACGTACTTCTACCGACAATCACTTTAATCAACCGCAAAGTGTAACAAGAAATATTATTAGCACATTATTATATCGTGTATTTTTCTAAGTGCTTTTTCGTTTCTTTCAACTTGTATTAAAGACCCGGCGTCAATTTAAGACCGGTCTAATATTATACTAATAGTGACTGGCGTCGAGGTGCATATGGCACTGTTATCAAAATAAAATAAACAAAACATTAGTTTATACACTTGTTAACGGCAACATTTAAGGACTTGCACATCGAAAACAGCAAAAATTACAAAAGGCGATATTGCCCGCATCACACTGACTGTGTGTCAATGTGCTGC
>Ga0056128_1011224_pt1 | contig 11095 bp, 9 predicted proteins | sample WorMetLIZISLAND2_FD_71113 | JGI IMG/M metagenome (GOLD analysis project Ga0056128, IMG submission 71113) | Marine gutless worms symbiont microbial communities from Max Planck institute for Marine Microbiology, Germany - Olavius geniculatus... ... | reverse complement strand
AGTTGTAAACTGGTAAGTTTTTTTACATATATATTGCTATTATTAGTCATCGTGTACACAGACACACACACAGCGGAACAACGAACACAACGAACGACGGACACACACACACACGAACAGAACGACCAATCTCATAATCTCCTCCAATGTTAACCACGTTCACACTTGGTGGAGATAAAAAGCCACAAAAACAGATCTTGGGACCGCAGCAAGCCTGCTTGGTGACCCAGTAGTGGTGATGGAGGTCATACAATATGACATGATAGAAGTTTACACCTAAAAAGTGACAGGCAGGCTGTCAGCTAAATATAGCACATTCACGTAAACTAACTACAAAATAACTGAGAAAGTTTTAAATGGAAATGAAATGAGAGAAACTGAAATAGATATACAGTTATAATGCAAAACGTAAAAAGCAAAAATCTGCAAGAGAACAAAAAAAAAATTTCTTGTGTAAGCTTATCTTCGCCAAATAATTAGAATTCTCTTTCTCTTCATATCCGCTCATGCGACAGTCTTGTTACTTTTAAATCTCAACTTAAATCTCACCTTTTTGCTTCTGCCTACCATATCTAGTCACCCACACTCCAGCGCCTCAAATTCGATTTTCCATCATTAGTGCTACGAAATGCGTTATTAAATAGGCCTAATTGATCGAAAAAAATTATGATAACTAAAACTACAAAAACGGAAACTAAAAAGAAAAAAGCACATGATCAAAGCCAGCAGCGGTAGTGCAGTAGTAGTAAATTGCTGAAATGTTTAAAAAAGCCAGAACACAGACCTTGGGGCCCCAGCGAGCCTGCTTGGTGACCCAGCAGATTTCAGTCTTGCAAACAGTGCACATTATCCAATCACAGCCGTCCTTCTTTATAATGATCACTTGACATGTAGGACACTTCATGGCATCACCAAACTTCAACAGTTCCTGTGTTCATACAAGCACATCATCAAAGCAACCTCCAGGCACATCAGGGTTGGTGGCTTTCTGCCGAAGCTGACTTAAACGTTTAAACCATGGTCTAAATAAGTTAAAACTAGTATAGCACAACACTGTGCATGCATTTTTATGCAAAACAAATGCCAAATCGTACTTCTTTTGTCTTTGGATTAATTTTTCGCAATCACTGTGCAACAAAGTTGCAATTACGAACAGCAAATTTTGCTCCTGGAATTTTATAAACTGGTACAAATCTCACATATTAATCTACTTATACTGCAAAAATTACTGTAAAACACTTCCAAGTACCTGTCGGTTTCAATGAAGTTTTTCTTACTAACACCTAGTCATATACCAGAAAAACCCACTGGGCTGTGGATTTTAATGAAAACCTAAAACTACCCCAAAATGCCACCCCAAACTCAGCTGTTATCATTACAGTGCAGATAAATCAAGTACTGGACTGCACTAGGGGATAAGACAGGTCATGTTCACTGACGTCATCAATAGCAGCAGTAGCAGTAGTAACCTGACATCGAATGTGGAATTAGGCAGCATGGCAGCCTATCTTTGTATTTCATACTTCTAAGTTCGAGCTGGTACTCGAGACAGTTCTGTGTGGTTGTAGTAGTAGTATACTAGTTGTAGTAGTATGAACACCAGCAGTAGTAGTTAGGTACTAGTAGTAGTAGTACTTAGTATCAACAGCAGCAGTAGTAGTAGCATCATCACCTCAAGCGTGGAATTAGCCAGCATGGCAGCTGGGTCTTTATACTTCTTATTTCTCAGCTCACGCTGGTAATCCAGACAGTTCTGTCCGTCGTGGATGGCCCGACAAGTGATACAGTTGAACCGGTGGCAGATGAAGCAGAAGAAATTGTTGACATCATCGTCGTAGCTACACCAGCCGGTGCAGTCGGGCGTCGCGCAGTGGTAGCTGTTAGCGTCACGGCTTTCAGCCTCGCGAGCGCTTAGCTGTAGATGTTTCTCATAAACGGCGTCTGATACCAGCTGTCAAAACAACAAAGATGTTATATCAGTCGATCGATCAGTTAGTCGGTCAATCTGTGAATTAGTTAATCAATCAAACAGGGTTCAAAACCAGGACCGACAAAACCTGGAACGTCAAAACTAGCCTACTACATGAACCCTAACCATAACCTTAGCTTTTACCTAACCTTATCCCTATTCCTAACAGTATATTCCTAACCCTAATCCCAAACCCTATACCAAAAAGGGAGAAAAGAAAATGAGAAGGGAGAGGGGATGAAAGAAAGGAGACAAGAGAAGGGCAAAGTGAGAGGGAGCGCAAGCGTTGCTGCTTGTGCTGTTGATGCAATGACGTCATTGCTAATATGACGTCACTCAGTCAACATGTACACAGAATGACAGACAGACAGAATGAGCGATTACTAGTCTTGATCTCCACCAGTTCACTATGTTCACCTTGGCGGAGATAACTAACATTAGTAATTGCCAATAAACATGCATTTTCCCATTTAGCAATTTTTTGCCACTTATTGAGCTAAAAGCCATCATCAAATATGCACTGAGACACATTTATTGCTTTTAAACCCAATCTTGTTGACAGACTAAAATGCTGACTATTTCTGGAAAACAGACGACTGTGATGACTTCAGATATGTGTCATAATGTTACTGCATCCACTTCATAATATTTTACTGACGTGATTCTAACCAATATTATAATGATCAAACATTACTGGGCACAAAGAAAGTTAACGATTAAATGTGTGATTAAACATTAATGCAGCTGTAAATAAAAAATGCAAACGAACTAACAGCTCGTATCTCGCGATCCTGTAGTGTGAACTGGCATTTGTATTCACCGTTATTGAACGGACAGTCAACAACCGAATTCTCAGAGTAGCCGATATGCTCAGCCAGGCATGCCCTAACCACAAAACTATACACTATGGCACTGCCGCTGCTATAAACTATACATTTAGTACTGGTGACAGTAATCATAAATGTAAAATCCTTTCCGAAGCATAAAGCCTATAGGGCAGCACTTCACTTCCTCAGCCCTGAGCCAGACACTAGTTTACACTGCCGGACATGAATACAGGCTAGTGCATCGCACGGTGTACCAGTTTATGCTGCAGCTCTCGCTGGTACAATACTACTCGCTACACCTACCCATGCAGGGATGGCCAGGCTGAGTTGACTAACTTGACTTATGTGGCTGGTTACATACTGAGATGGTCTACCTGCACACAAACAGTCACCCATCCAAGTGCTAACCAGGCCCAACATACTTCATTGGTCCAACGCAATGTGTTATCGCTACCCTATGCCATGCCACCAATTACGGTGTCTTCAGGACGTCATGCAGGTGGTAACCATTGGACTGCTCAACATTTTGGGCTGCGTATCAAGATCGATGACTTTGAAAGACCCCTAACTTCCAAAATAATGGGTTTTATTTATTTCTGCAATGTTCGGCTGCAGCGCACACTAAGAATGCACTGCAATGAAATGGCTGGAGACAGACTGACAGTGCGTACAGGAACTGCTATAGGCTTTTGCGCATCTCATGAGCATTAGCTCAAATTTCTTGTTACATAACCTGTCTTTTTTTCTGCCAAATAATATAGTGGCTCGGTGGTGTAATGGTTGAGATGTCGGATCAAGAGATCCTGAGGTCCTGATTTTCATTCCTAGTTGAGTCACTATCAACTGGTTACTACTTAAATGGGTGACCATGACCAACGTCAACTCAGCCTTTCATCCCTCTGGGATAGGTTAATCAAATACCAGCCTATCTGGCTAGGGTTAAGTCAGAGCATGCTCACCTATGTCCTGTGTCAGGTAACACCGCGTGTGATCCCACATGTCAGATATGAAATGTGTCCCCACGGAGGAGCAAACTATACACAACCCTTAACCTTTCTTAACTTTCAGCCGACAGAGCCAAGGCAAAGATATGTGCAACCGATAACTGTGTTAATTAGTGGAACAAAAACGCCCAAACGCCAATGAAAATGGGTCAGCGCAACACAATAACTCACCTAAATATTTGATCCTGAATTGTGACCCCTCTGACTCCAAAGTTAGATGCGTTCATCATAATGGCAAAGTGCATCAACGATGAAACTGCGTTCACTGTCCCCGTTCCAACTACTATTTTTACTACAGCTACTATTACTACTACTACTACAACTATTACTCACGCACAGAACATGTGTAGACAATCCCTCAGGACAACGCCCTGCCCCGGCTCAATTTTACTGAAGCAGATGGCACACTCGAATGGCTCGTTGTTCCGTATAATGCTCGTATATTCGGCAGCCACCAAAGCATCGTAGTTCGGCGTCCTTTTATCCTGCAACCACATTTTTCACCAAGTTCACAAAAAGCAACAACACAGATGTATATTTATTTCCCAAATGTCAAATAAAGCCTAGAAATTCCTGTGCTACTAGTTTGGTGAAGAAATAGAGACACGGGGAACAAATATTTCTGCCTATTTTTTATTTCTATTTCCTGACATTCAACGTAGTATTACACAACAGTTCAGAAAAAAGTAACATACTGCATTAGACTCGAATACAGTTACTGCCGAATAAAAGGATAAATGCAATCAGTTTAGTTTCAGTAGAACTTACAAATTTTTTTTAACTGCAACAATGTACTTAGAAAGGTCATTGATGCCCCATTGACCAAAAAGCACAAATATCTGTGATTTTCAGCATCCAGAATTGCAGAAAAGTGAACAAATTTGTCCCTTCCACTGAACTCCCAAATGCTAAAGTGTTTCAGATTCAGGAAAAACCTTGCCCCTCATCCCCTGTATGGGGGGGGCTATCCTGCACCCTCCCAGAAGCTCCACCCCAGACCTATGTTAGACCCACCCACTGCTCGACTTTGCCAAAGTCTAACTACACCTTTTGATGACGGCCATGAAGTAATCTGCATGGCGAAATGCTGGCTCTAAGACTAAGATTGACAATTTTTCATTCCCCTGAATCCGACTTTTGGAGAAATGCTGGACCAAACGCAGGAGACTTGTCAAAAAGTGCACAAAATATGAATGCCATACACACTATACTGTAACCGCGTCATGCTACAAAATAACACCAAAATTGTAATCATGCCATTTTGCAGAAGGCCAAAATAAGACGAGAGAGAACTTGACTTGGCTAACCACCTGCTGTTGATCGGTGTTTGCAGCAATAGCATCAGCAGCACCATCGATCATGTCAGCATCTTCAGGCACAACCTCCAGTCCATCAACATCTATCACTTCAGGCTACACCGATACATCAGCCATGTCAATCAATCCAACAGTCGACCAATCCACTGATCCAGCTAACTGTCCATTAATAAGCTGACTGATCAGCAGTCAATCGATTGCCTCAATTTAGCAACGAATCAATCGGTCAATCATTCAGTCAATAAATTTATCACATTAGGCTAAGATCAGAATGTTTTCAGTTAATCAATCTATTTACCAATGGCTTCACTGATCAATAAATCAATAAACTGATAAATGATTCGATGCATCGATCAATCAGTTAGTCAATCAATTGAAGAAACAGTCAACTGATCAATTAATAAATCAGTTAATGGATCAATTAATTGGCTGACTGATCAATAAATAAACTAGAAGGGGCTCATGAGAGTGCATATCTCCGCCAAGTGAAGCGGTGAAAACACAAGGAAAGGGGAGAAAGAGAAAGAGCCGCTTTGCTACAGAGGCGAGAGTAACAGCTGGCATTGCTGCTTGCACTGTTGGTGCAATGACGTCATTGCCATTATTAGTCATCATGCACTCAAACACACACACCAATGGACATACACAACGATAGACAGAACGACCAATATCATAATCTCCTCCAATGTTCACTACGTTCACACTTGGCAGAAATAATAAATAAATCAATCAATCGTAGTCAGATCTTCCAGCCAGTCCATTGTTCGAAATTCATTACATCATTACCAAAGCAATAACAGAATCGGAGTTCGAATACTCAGATTATTGTTTAACAAGTAATAAGAATTAACTCACATCCTGCTGCCTTGGCGCCTCACACATTTCACACATCGGTAACGAGGCGTGGTTTATATATGTACACATGGCACACTGCCATGCGGGCTGGGCCTGCACACAGCCACAGCAGCTATTGTACTAACAGCAGCAGCAGCAGCAGCAGCAGTAGTAGTAGTTGTTGTTGTTGTAGTACAAGCAGCAGCAGTAGTAATAGTCAGAATGGGACATTGGCTAGGCATGCGTGCATCACCAAAATACTTCAAACTTCTGTTCAGCCCTCAGCACACTCTAACACAAACAGCGGGCTGAGTAACTGAAGTGATCGCTTAATTTACAAAAATATTTTTTAAAAACAGCTAAGCTAGGTTTGAAAAAAATGAAGAAAAATCGCACTTACAAAAATCTTACAATATTGCAATGGAAGATGAAAGTGTTACAAAGCACTTAAATGCTGTTACACTGTTGTGTCTGCAGCTATTTAGTCAACTTTTAGAACAAAAAACTCGATTTTCTGGATGTTGGTGCTACAACATCTCTATTCCACCCCAAATTTACGGGTATCACTAACGTTAGGCACGCAAAGGGCAAAGATAATTACCTAATTAAAAGTAAAAGGTAGAAAGGCAAAGCCCAGTATTACACAAGATGAACTCGTCGCCAGAAGCACTTTGACAATCTTGGAAGTGGCAGCTAATTGGCATGAGCTAATAATACCGCAGCGCAGTATGCGGTCATACATTGCCTGCGTTAACAAACAATTACACCCACGGTTTGCAGCTAGCAGACATACCACTGCCCCAATCAGCCACACTAGGCCTTCACTCCGTAGCCCGTAAGCTACTACTCATTTCCCATCCCACAGCGGGTAGGAGGCTGAGTTTGCCTAATTAAACATGTAAGAACTTTCAAGTTAGCCCAATATACATGACCAATGTACCTCAATGTCACACCAGACAGACAGATGGACAGCAATTTGTTTCTTTAAAACAACCAACTTGATTTTCAGAACGTAGGCTCTACCCCACCTCTATTCTACCTTAAATTTGACGTTGTTCGACTTGCACTAGATCACACTCTAACACACAACGACACACACAATGATGGACAGAACGACCAATCTCATAATCTCCTCCAATGTTTGCTACGTTCACACTTGGCGGAAATAATAAATCAATCAATCAATCATAGTCAGATCTTCCACACCAAGATGACCTATACTGTGTCAGGTGGGACTTGGCTTGACGTTAAACCCTACATGCCCCATATGCAAACAGCAAAGATACTTAGTAAGTTTCGCAAATGCATCAAAATCTAGCCTTTTAGGACACGGATTGTTGATGTTTCGGCAACTACTGCTGCCTTTGACGAATTTGCAGAATGTATTAAGTTATATTTCAACCTACATGTATGAGTCTATTCAAAGACGAGCAAAGATACTTGGCTAAATATTCGTGTACGGATAATAATATTCGAGGTAGTGCAACTTCGTAACTTATATGATCACCGTACATTGAGACAGACAGACAGACAACATATGCTGGCATTACCCACACCACTGCTAATACATAATGGTAGTATTTTCAAACTGAATATAGTACAAACCGGTGATAGAGGATAAATGTTTCCTAGCGGTTCGATAACAACAGGAGTCTCTGGAGTGGTAGTCTGTGCAGCAGAAACGACGGGAACAATGAGGTCTGGCACGCGGTTCACCAGTGCAGCATTTTCTACCACTATTTCACCTAGCAACAAAACCACACACCGCACGAGAAAGTTAGTTGGATTTGTGGTGTAAAGATGGTTAGAACGTCAGAGTTAAAAGATCATGAGTTTGACTCCAGGCTGGTTGAATCACCATTAAGTGGTTACTACTTGGATGCATGACAGTCTGCTGATAGGTAAACCATCCCGGTATAGAGTCAACCATCAAAGTCAACTCAGCCTTGCATCCTTCCAGGGAGAAAAAATTAAGTACCAACCCATCTGGAGGGGGTTATGGCAGGGCCTGTTCACCTGTGCTGGGTGGCATGTAAACACTGTGTAATTCACTGATCCCACATGGCAGGTGACACTCCTTAGCTCTGCATAGGTTTAACAAAAAGAGATATACACACCCACAAACCCTTCAGACTGTTACAAATCTAATGTACACATCATACACTGATTTTTCCCGTATTATTCTAATGCTACTTTATTATTCTGTCTTCATACTGTACATACGGCATCATTATAACTCGATGGCTGGAAAAACAAGAGTATCGCTCTTAATGCGGCAAAATGAAACGATTAAACAAACAAAAATTTTGAATGATTACTCCTTGCAAATCAAGTTTTTTTACCATCACATTAAACGAAAAATTTGTGATTTGGGACAAAAGAGCCATAAGAATCTCACCTCTACACCCCAGGCTTAGACACAATGCTAGACTACCTTGTAAATACAAATCTTTGGTGCCACGTTTTTTGACTCAAGTTCTACTACAGAACAAGAAGACCAGCTATCGCTATGGAAAGCAAACCACATGGCCTGCATCCAAAGGCCTGCAAAGGTGAATGTAACTTCTAACTTACTTGCATAAGTTGCGAAGATAAACTTCCGGTCACGCCCCAGAAATATTTCTAGTAAGTGACTCACTGCTAAGTATTTGGGTGCAGGTGGTACCCCCATTTGGAAATTGGGGCATCTGTCACACAACCCTATTTGCTTCTTCAGACAGTTTTCCAGTAAGACATACCATTTAGCCACAATACATCCACTACAGACATACAACAGACAGACAGAGAGAATAAACAGAGTGCCACATGTGTGACCGTTAATATGGTTGGCTAAAGACAAACCATTGCCAGCTGAAGCCATGGTAATGGTGGCCAAAGGTATAGATACAGTGGGGGCAATGTTGGCAGTGCTGGACATTATGTAGACAAAGAGTTCTGCATTGTCCATCATCAGACCACAACGAGACAAGATGTCACTGTCCTTGGGCCAGACGCGGCCGATGATGAACCGCTGACTTGTCGGCGGAATACTGTACCGCTGGTGTATCTGAATCAATCAACAAGAGCAATAATTGTAACGATAATAAACCCACCATCACAAGTCCATACAATTCCTCATTTCTATTCACCAGGTAGCAGCAGCAATTTGCAATTGCATGCTTTGGTGCTGGAATTTGACCCTCAAAGTTGCCCCTTCCCCTGGGAGTCAGGGACCCCCATCTAACATTTCGTGTCTTTGGACCCCACAAGTATATTTGCTAAATACCACAGAGATTCCACCTAATAACAGTAATAACGATAATTACAACGATAATAATGATGCATGTATGCCAAAAAATCACTGCTAGTTTTTACATGGTACAAAACGAACATATACATGTAAAACAAGATATGGTGGACTGCGCATGCACATGTTTGTTTCATATTCCCAAGGAAATGTTGCTGCCAGTAATAAGCTAAATCGAGTGAAAAAATAAAAAGGACGCGATTTTACGGGACATAGCGTATATGAATCACATGTAAGCTGTTACTACTGCCACTGTCAGGCTTGTAGCCAAGGCCCTAGGGGTTTCAATACTGTAGATTCCATCAACCCCCTCCATATCAGCCAAAACGTAAAAATGTTGCAAAAAAGTAACCAAAAATGTGCTCACATAGTGTGATTTCTGAGCTAAAAATGCATCAAAATAAATTTGCAGGTGGACTTTGCTTGGACTCTTTCGAACAGCTTACAGCACTACTGGTCCTGCAAAAAGTTCAAAACCCTGTTTGAAAAACCTGGCAATGAGCCTGGCTGTGATTATTGGTAGATGTTTCCAGCATAAATTCTGACCATTTTCTTGAGCTGCAGGCAGGTTGCATTCGGGTTGACATCAAGAACGACGGATGAAGCACTATTTGACTGTTTGCTCTCAAAATTCACTTTTACGCTACACAACACAATGAATACACAAATACACGGTAGTAGTTGCATATTTCCACATATGTGATGAATTTTTTTAACAACATTTCTAACAATTCTGAATTTAAGCAGCATTTTGTCTTACAATTTTGTCAGTTCTGCACACTCACCAGAACGTCATATCACTTGCTATTTCTACTCAGCGAATAATTTTTCAATTTTGCACGATTTTCTGGGGACACATCTACCAATTTCAGAAGACTTCATGATACATTTCAAAATTCAAGAATTTAAAAAAAAATGGTAGAGCTACTAGTACTTTAGTTAAAGCACATTTGAATCTAGGAGTGGAAATAAACTGTTCACCTCAGCCTACTGCACCTAAGACAGGTGGGTGACATCACAGCACTTCTGGAGCCCGATTCACAAACATTGTCGTAAGACATGTCATAAAGTTATCATAACTCATCATTTAAGATGTCATAAGATTATCTCACGACATGTCGCAAATTAATTCACAGAATTTATCTTTAATGATCGTAACTTTTTTCACGAAGGCGTCTTGTTGTCATGGTAACTATTGTCATTTGCGAGCTGCTGACTAGTCAGTAAGTAAAAGCGGTCGTTTGAAGTTCAATTTGTAATGTTTTAATTTAGAAATTTTTAATATTCTGACTACACAATTTCGAGTACATTGTGTTAACATAGGTGCTGATTTATTTTTTATTTGTTTAGATATTTTTATTTATTGAATGTTTTTAAATTTTTAAAAAATTTTTATAATTTATCAATATTTCCTAGTTTTTAGAAACAACAGGCCTGTTGAAAGCTGTACGAGGATGAAAGAGGTGAAGTATTTGAAGCACTTCTTAGCCGTGGCACGCTCTGCTGCACTCTCTAGACAGTGCATGGTAGTGATTGCATTAGCTATTTAACATTTAGCTACTACATTAAATAGTTGTATAGAACCTACAACGAAAGAAAAACAGCCTGCATCAATCACCGACGGACAGCAGTGGACTATATGCAGTTTTATTTTGATATTGTGGTACTATCAAGTATCGCTATATTTGAGTCATTATCATTAATTCATTTGTCACACAGCACAACACTAGGCCCCTACGCTGTATTATTTTTTATTCTATGTCCGTTGTCAAGATATGTGTTTACATGGCTACGGCGTAGCAACGGTCCATCGCCAATGCAAAGTGCTGTTTATTTATCCATTAATTAATTTATCCAGC
>Ga0056128_1011220_pt1 | contig 11098 bp, 9 predicted proteins | sample WorMetLIZISLAND2_FD_71113 | JGI IMG/M metagenome (GOLD analysis project Ga0056128, IMG submission 71113) | Marine gutless worms symbiont microbial communities from Max Planck institute for Marine Microbiology, Germany - Olavius geniculatus... ... | reverse complement strand
AAACATTGTTGAATTTTGCAATTCTTGCTGGAAAATGGCAAAAAACGCACTTTTTCATATAAAGTCGCCTGTAAAAAATTTTTACGGTCGGGCCAAAGGGGGGGCATCGCACCGTGGCCCTCTTTCTAAATACGCCACTGCTTGTTTTGACGGTCTTTGTTTTGACATTGATGAGCAGTTTTAGTCTGACGTTTGGGTCTTTGTGTCCCTTTTTGGCCATACTGTCATCTGCGTGTAAGGGAATTCTGCAGTTATGAGAGTTCCGACTGCTGCAGTGACGTTTTAGAACGTATTTTTCTAGCTAGCGTGTCCTGTATGTGCTATTGTGCATGCGTGAAGGACGTCGGGCGTAGCAGTGATCAGGAGTCAAGTGCTACCGATCAGCGCGCCTACAAGATGGACGAAACACTCGTACTGTACGACCAGTGCTCGCGCTCCGTGGCCGATGACGTCACCGTGTCTACGTCACAGATGACGTCATACCACGTGGTCAGCGTCCTGCTGCGACGTCTCAAGCAAGACGGATTCCGAGTCTACCTACTCGACGGTCAGTGCCGGCGTTAGAGAGTTGGAGCCTTCCCATAATACAAGCGTGAGGCCACTATAATAGGGGTTCTGGGGGCGGAGCCCCCAGCGGGGTCCAGAGAGCCCCTGGTCAGGGGCTGACGCCCTTTGAAGCTGAAACACTTTTGGCTTCTGGACGTCCACTAAAAGTTGCAAATTTTCCCACTTTAAAAAAAATTTGAAACGCAAAAAGTCAGATACAATTTACGTTGTCTTTTCAAAAAAATGACGTCTATAGGCCGCAATACGTCACATAGGCCTATTACTGTACAGTAATGAAAAGTAATAGACTTGTCCCAAACTTGCCACATGTTTATTCATTTTATATTTTGAATATATTTTTTTTTAAAACTAGAAATTTTTTTCACACCTAGCATGAGGCCCCTGAGCATACGTGAGGCCCTCCCCGGCCGGGGGCACGGGGGGCTCTGTCGACGGTATAGACCTATCATGACGTGCGTTCGTCATTGTTAAACGTAACAACTAAACTGGCAGACGGGACCCAATTAAGCTAACTGGTCGAGTGATGAACAGAGATCGGCATCACGTGATGAGTATGACTAGATACCATAACCCTGTTTATCTTATGTCGCTTCGATGCTGTTGGTTGAGTGATGGGCAACAGGCAGGAATGACATCTGAACTGCAAAAGTGTTGCCACAATAGTTGCCGACAGTTTAGTTTTTCTGAACCGAGGTATTACTTGGTGTACTCCGGTATACAGTCCGGCTAGACACAATGCATGGATGTGTATGGCCGGTCTTCATGCGCGTTGCCAGTGGACTGCGCTCTATTCCATGTCATGGCATTGCAGAGTTGGCCGTCAGAAGACTGCTCGGTTTGTGTTTTCACTCCTGAAGGCTGGCTTTACAGTTAACATTGGTCATTAATGTGATGCACATTTTATAACAGAGGTCTGGAACTAACGCAGCCTGTGTGAGAGCTATGACACATCACCAGATATGGACGGCGTAGAACCATGACTTGCTGCTGACGCTGAACTTGAAGTCATGCAGTGGAAGCGTTGTAGCACTAGCTTGATGCGGATATGTAATGCATCCTGTATACAGACTATAGGTTCGCTATAGATGATTTGCAGTAATAAATTAATGCAAGACGGAAGTTGCTGACTCGCGCCGATTGCGGATCTGAATTCTGATGCGTACAAGTGTGAATTATAATAATAGTATTTAGCCTAATGTATAACAAAGCTGGTGGCTTAGTGGCGCAACGGTAAGGTGTCGGACATATGGTAGAAGTTGTGGGTTTGACTGCTGGTCCGGTCGTTATCAAGTGGTTACTACTTTGATGGGTGACTGTCTGCCGATAGGTAAACTGTCTCTGTATATAACCAACACCAGGATCAAGTTCAACTAAGCCTTCCATCTCTGTGGGGTAGGTAAGTCGAAGTCGAGTGCGTGCGTGTTTATCTGTGTCGGGTGGCAAGTGACACTGCATGTAATCTCATATGTCAGGTGACGCTCCGTTGGTCTGCGATGGGTTTCCCATGCAGAACTATACACGAGCTTTAAAGCGTTTGAGATGTACCAGCACCCTTATAGTGATCACCTCATTGCAATATTTTAGTGCTGAGTGGCAGTTGAAACAATCAGTTAAAATTTTTTGAAATTACCTAGAAAGTTATGAAATTCGTTAACGTAGTTTCTTTTCTGGGACGACCGTGAATCACCGACTGCAGGCGGTCCTAAGGGTTCTTACAACGACGGAGGCGTACTGCGGACGTGCGTGCATTATGTAATGATGCTTATAATGAATTAGGCTTGCGTCATTTTCACGTCGACTAGCTTCTAAGGCGCTTTTCCGCGACGTGTAACCGGCGTTTTGTAATACACGAGGGGAGCCAGCGGCTCGATGATTAGGCCTATAAGGCTGTGTATTAGTCCTCCCGTGTGAATTGCACGTGCTTCCGTTTTAGTATACTGTACCTTTGGCATTTGTAGCATCGTTAGCCGCCGCGGTGAATGCAGTATATAGATGAAATGGCACCTGATGTCGCCTCTATATACGCCGTCGTCATTAATAATTCTAATTAGTTTTAGACTCGTGGTGCAGGTGTGAAACCGGGAAGATGCATTCCAGTAGATTACCTGCTGCTACATATGCCGAAGGTGTGATGACATTGTGATGTTCTTTCCGTTATAGGGTGTTTACACGATCCAGCAAACTTCCAGCAAATGTATTCAAAATGCACGTGAATTGCTGGACGTTTGCTGGACGTTTGCTGGATCGTGTAAACACCCCATTACACGTTGCAACACATGCAGAACTGACACGCGTCAGCAAGCTATTGCGCAGACGTCATCGGGCGTCTCCGTAGCGTGATCTGTCTGCCTGTCTGCCTGTCGTTTGTTACATTCGTGGCGCATTATTATTATTATTATTATTATTTATACTTCCGGTATATCATCGGGGCATTGCTTGAAGCTTATTATCGTATAGTTGTGCGGCTTTCTTAAATCTTGATAGATCGCAATACGAGTCTTGACTCTTGACCGTCTGTCCATGCAGTATATACGGACTCATATCTCGAAAACTAAAAGGCGCAGGGAAAAAAACTAAATCGGTGAACGCTTCCTTGACAGGAGTAACCGGCGTGCCATTTTTCAGATCACAAGAGTGTTCATGTAGGTTAGGTTAGCGCAGCTCGAGAAAAGTAAGTAAAGTAAGTAAAGTGTAAATTTATATAGCGCGTATTGTTAAATTAACCTACAGTTATAAATATTTATTGTTGTTTATACACAAACTGCCACAGTGTAGCGTTGACTGGTGTGGACTGTGGATGCAGGCGGCTACGCGGCGTTCAGTCTCAAGTACCCGCGTTTGTGCGTGACGTCACTGTCACGTGACCACGCCGACAGCCCGGGTGGGGGTGGTGTCAGGGGCGCTGGAGGCGACATGTCGACCGTGTTGGGTCTTCATCGACTGCGGCTGCGCCAGACGTCATCGGGCGGGGCGTCGACGGCAGTCGGCCGGAGTGAGGCGGCCGGGGCTGCGCCGATGGTCGACGGCGGCGGAGGTGACAGTGACGACGGACGACCAGAGTCTCAACTGTCACCGGTCGCATCCGTCGATCTCTTCTCCACCTCGTTCCCCGTCGAGGTTCTACCCTACTTGTACCTGGGCAACGCGCGCAGCTCGGCCGACCTCGAGGCGCTGTACCGCAACGGCATCAGCTGCATCCTGAACGTGACGCCCGACGTGCCAAACTCGTTCGCCACGTCGGACCAGTTCCGCTACATGCAGATACCGATCGTCGATCACTGGTCGCAGAACATGGCAGCCTACTTCCCAGACGCCATCGCCTTCATCGGTTCGTGCTTACTTGCAGTCTTCTTACTTCGAGGTTTTTTTCATGACTTCGTTTGTATATATTTAGCCGACCGTACTTAAGTAACGGTCGAGCTATTGGCATAGCTGTCGCCGTCTGTCCGTCTGTCTCGGTGCGAGATAGGGCCTAGGTTGCTATTGATCACTAATAGGTTGTCGCATATTGACTTTCAAATGACATGTAAGTTGGGTGACCTTGAAGGGTCATAACGCACTATGGTATGCCAGTCGTGCGGTATTGTGGCTAAACGGTCGTAGGCGAGTCAGCGATTGTACCATCGGATAGGGCGCTGGCGACTTCCTAAGTTCATATAGGTTGTCAATAGTAGCCATGTCTCCATCTGCAGCGGTTCGGCCGCAATTTTTAGTGGAAAGTTTCAAGCTATAAGTGGCCATATCTCGGAAACGGTGAGAGATAGGGCCAAGGTTACTATTAATCACTAATAAGAAGTGGCATACGCCCTTTCAAACAAGATGGAAATTGTCAACCTTGGATGACATTCAAGGTCACTGACAACCAGTACGGTTGGCTAGCGACATCTGGGCTTTTTGTTTGTTTAACTGCAGTTCTTCATTGTCGTTTGCCTTGTTGACGTCAATGTGTGCAATATAGACTTTTTCTCGGTATAGCTTTTAACGCACTTTGGCGCGTATTATATCGTTCGTATACTGATCTCGCTCAGATCAGATTTACCGCAGTATATACGGTAACCAGAAACACATTTTTTTTTATAAATCTGCCGTCTTCGTCATAAGAGGTTTTAAAAACGGTATATGCACTATATAGGTAAGTAAATAAGTAAGTAGCAGTTTATATAATTTACTCATTACTTACTTATTTACGTGTTTTGTAAAAAAAGTAGAACTTATGATGGCTTGTTTGTCGCCCACAAAACCACAGTGTACCCCGGTAGAAGAATAATTGAACCTGCTATACGGCAAAGATCCCCGTGAAGAAGAAGAAGCTGAATTCAAGTATTTGGTTTCATAATAAGCTTAGTCTGTGAAGTGTTTTTAAACTTTTACAGACTGCCAGTTTGGTTTAGCGACAATGACAGGAACAGCAGCTGATCTTAAACGTCCTCCTGCTACAATAATTCTGAAAGTTTACTTTTCGCGACACTGCATAGGCCTATATAACGTTGAGCAACTCCGGAGAAGTCGATTCATTGCAAAGCCTGACGCAGAAGTCGTTGCGTGTAGAGAGAACAACTTTCTCATCTCTAGTTTCTACGACGTTCCCTTAGGTAGGAAATTACCCTGTGGCAAATTCTGAGAATGTCGCGATTTCGGGGCAGTGTCTGGCATGGAAAACTTGGGAAGTTGGGATCAGCTGCTTGAATTCTCTGAACGTCGTTGGTGGTCCGGATATTCTGTGGTCAGCACTCTGCAGATGTAAACAGACGGGTGTTGACTGCTGTGATGTTTTGTGGACGTTCGCAGCGCTTCAATTTCCATACATCGCCAATAACCGCCGCTTGTACACGCTGGCGCATAAAAAAGTGGAACATACAATGGTTTACGCAGATCCAGCATGCAATCAGACACTTCTGGAAACGATAAGCCTCCATCTTTGCAGTTGAACACTTGATAGTATGGTGTTCAGCATGACCACTCTCCTTCAGTCACTATAGGCCTAATCGTCTCCGAAACAATTGCTCGACCTACGTAAAACACTGTATGCTGTATGCATCACTTTTTTGTGCGCTAGCATATATACAGACAGCGGCCCCAGCTGGGCTGTTGGTTGCGGGGCTTAGTCATGCAGCTGCATGGCTGCGGCGTCTAATTGAGTTTGTGCGGCGTGGCCAATGCTTCGTCGGCTCCGTACGTGACCACAGCCATTATTGATCCGTGCTTTGCCTCACTCCCTGCTGTCACGACGCCTACTCCACACAGCGGTTTTTTTACTGCAGTCGGGCGGCATTGACCAGCCTTTGGCAATTTATTGCTGCAGCGAAAATTGCCCCCGATAGCACCTGCACCTGCGCCCACGCGACCGTGCTAAATTAGCTCTAGCACGCAAGGTCGGGAAATACCAGACGACGCGAATTTTCGGTTTTACATTAGTTGGGTGGCATTTCCACACAGACGCAAACCGATTGCCACGAAATGTGGTGAGCTGTATGTCTGGCGGATTTTGCATTGCCCCGCAGTAATGCCGTTCGGGTGTGCTTAAATACAAGGAAGGCCTCCCGTCTGAAAATGAAAAAGAAAGCCTAGATGTCGCCCATACTGTTCCTGTTGCAGTACTGACCTTTAAGGTCATCCAAGGTCTTTGATTTTCATCTCATCTGAAAGGGCGTATGCGATTTCTTATAGTGATGAATAGCAACCTTGGCCCTATCTCTCGCTTTTCCGAGATACAGCCACTTACAGTTTGAAACTTTCCACTGAAAATTGCGGCCTAACCGCTGCAGATGGAAACATGGTTACTATTGACAGCCTTACTATCGCCGACCCTTACGATTGACCATTTATCCACAATACCGCACGATTGGCATACCATAGTGCGTTATAGGTCTTCAAGGTCATCCAAGGTCAAAGATTTTTTATGTCATTTGAAAGCCAATATATGCGACTTCCTATTAGTGATCATCAGGAACTTAAGCCCTATCTCGCACCGTTTAGCCACAACACATCAATAACGTTTCATTAATATAGTAAATATATCCTTGTTGTCACAAAAAAGTTGCATTTTTGACGCGCTACAGCTATGCTGTAAGGCGTCTATGGTACGATGTGTCGTCTGTCCGTTATCGTCTGTCTGTCTGTTTGTCGTCGTCTGTCACGGACGACGACGCATCGTGCATGCCTATACTTTTTCCGTGCCAAGCAAGGGTATATTTACTATATTAATGAAACGTTATTGATTCGGTGCGGCTGTTTGTCATCGTCTAGTACACTCCACAGACTACATCATCTTGCGTGTTGATAGACTTGAACCCGGTGGCGGCGGTGTGGGGAATGTTTTTGGCACAGACGGGGAAAATGTCAAAAAAATCACCCGTTTAGTGCATATTTTTGGGCAATTTTTCTCGAGTATCGTAGACTGCATCAAACGAGGAGTTTTGACCAATAAATCTTCGAATACCGACTAAACGATCAACTGAGCGGCGTTCTGAAGAGAGTGACTGCATGTAGAAGGTTAATGTGCGTCGCAGAGCAACGGTATCGTGGCGTGAACACGATGTTGGACATTCTTTGTTTACGTTTTTTGTCCCAATACGCGTTCCTGCATGCATTTTTGTAAGTATCGTCAGCCTTGGTGTGACAGTGCAATTTAACGTACTGCGGGGTTTCCGGAAACGTGGACGTAATGCGTTTAAAAGCCTGCCGTGCCGGCCACTGGCTATGTGCAAATGATGGCCTATTGCGCGTTGCTGCTGCTGCTGCTGCTGCTGTTTGCGTGATGTCACCACTGCAGTCTGTAGGTTGATTGCATACGGTCAGTGACACATAATTAATGCAGCTAAATCACTATGCAGCAGCGCCCTGATATATTGCACATGGCTCATAAGCTCCGACTGGCAGCATGGCGTTAACAAGACCTGCAGCAGGAAGAGCAGATACATATAATTATATTACAGAGTCAGGGCATAGCGTCAATCAAACTGCATAGCGGGTGACTGTCAAGCCTACGACGCACGTGCTGTCACTGTAATAATACCAGCATAAGGCCGATGACAGACAGGACGATTTCCGGACCGTTGACCGATTAACGCTAACGGGAATACCTGTCAGACATTGTATTTTTCGTTAAAGCACGTAGCCTCAGTAGCCTGTACAAGCAATGAAAACGGACAACTTGCGGTGATAATACCACGCTTTGCACGAAACGTGTCGCACGGTAAAAATGGCGCATGACTGACTGATAATTTGAATTTCACGGCATTGCGGGAGGTTGAACGGGCGCGAATGTGTGGGCAATATATGTGGAATATCGAGAATAACGGGAATCGAAACTGCAGTAGATTTTAGCGATGGACGTCGTCCGACGTATATCCACATATAACGAATGGGACGTCTGGCGTGGTGCATAAGCCTGTCTTATGACATGGACGTGAATCGCATACGTAACTTATATCACTCGACGTTGACCTTCGAGAACGCTTACTGCAGGCTTGCTGCCTGCAGACACGACTAGTCCGTAGAACTTGCGCCATTCAGCGAATCACGTTGATGACTCGAAGATCACCGATTTACTGCGACAATAAGCTTATGCAGCACTTCCACTCGGATTGCCCATTAAGAAGCTTGAAAAGCCGCACATTACTGATGACAGTATTGTCATTGTCGCATGAAACTGGCGTAGCAATTTGAAGTCAAGAGGTTAAGGTCACAAACCCAGAAAAGGGATGTATATACGCAACTTCAGACTAATAGTTTCTTCTGGTACAACAGAGACGGATGTTTTCAGACGTTGTGCGTGATACTATGAAGAGTTGAGAACGTGACGTCGCAATAGCTCTACTGTATGCGTGGTCGGTCGTAAAGGCTTGCAGCTGGCACCGCATCAATGCTACTGGACAGACGGCACGACGGAGGAAGGGAGGGTTGGGGTTGATTGCTACAGGGGAGCGGAGGGTGGGGGGTCGTCCGAGACCGCAGGGTATCGTTGTGTAGGCGGTGGTTTCGCGGTTGTATTGATGATGGCGTAGGACGATGACTCACCGCCGCGCCTGCTGCTGTACCTGCATTCATAAAATATCGCTGCGCGGTTGCGTTGCCATGACAACGCCCACGCAGCAGCCGCAGCAGCAGCAATAGCAGCACATCGTCGGACAAGCGTCCGTCACAATGATGACAGCTTTACCTGTCAGCATGCATCGGTGTCCTATGTTGAAAAGTAGGAGGGACAGAATGTTGCAATTTTTTTCACAGAGAGCTGCATATTTCCGACGGTAGCCTATACATATTATGACTGCCGAAAAGTATTGATTTGCCGTATTTCTGCCTTACACGTGTAAGTTACCGTCTCTCTTAGTTGGAGAGTTGATACAATTCCGTCGTCAATTGGGTCGTTATTACTTGTTACTCGTTGCCTAGATTTTGTATAACGAAATGAGCGGAGTGATATGCCACACAGTCCAGTCTCGAATAGTCCTGAATCTTGTTTCTCTTTCATTCCGCTGACTGGCATTACTGTTTCGTTTCTATATTTGCAGCCGTTTAGTTTTGCGGGTCGTGGAAGATCGTCATCTTTATAATCATCATTTCGCCACAGAACGATAGCTGTATTAAGATATCAGATATAGAAGGAGCGAACGTGACGTATGACGTCAACTCATTTATTTTTAGCATGGCAGTGATTATTTATAATGTACGGCGACTGATGATAAGACGGAACTGAGCAGCGGTCATTAGATACTGGTTCTTGACGAGTGGCGTGCGTGCGTGCGTGCGTGTCCTTGTCTGTCTGTCTGTCCCTGGCGTGCGTCGTTCTGGGGATGTTACAGCTGCTGCTGCTGGTCTGAATGATAGTGATGCTGATGTCTCGGCCACCCACACCGCCTACGCGTTCCCGGACTATGCAGCCACCCGCCAGCCCGCCCACGTCTTCCATCGTCCAGACCTTTCCCTGCTGCCCGTCCAACCCTGTATACTGTCCAACCATTGCTGTCGTCGTCGTTCCTTTCGTGTTTCGCGGCTCCTCGCGGCATTTTTCGCTGCCAGTGGGTGTGCGGACGATCGATACTTCGATCCACCGTGTATCTTTCGTTCCCTATTTCATGTTGCTGCAGCGACCACCGTCATCACCATCACGTTTTATTGAAATAACGGTGTGAACAATACTCATACTGTACAACCAGAAGGCTACCAACATTAATGTTTATCAAAAACAGAGTTAATGTTACACTTGTTTACTTACTAGCCGCCTGTGTTTAAGAAACCAAAGTCTGGAAACAAGTCGTAAAATGTGGAAAAAAGAGTCATCAAAAGGAAGTTGAGGATAAAAAGTTCAAATGCAGAAAAAAACGGCACGGTGAGTCGGCGACAAAGAGCGAGAGTGAGAGAGATACAGAGAGATACTGATACAAACTCTATATTTAACATATTACGTATTGTATTAAACCAATGTTTAACTGACCAGCTTTGCATGACTTAACTGCATGCATGATTGTTGTGGTCCGACACTTGGCTAATCTTATTGGAAAACTTATTGCAATGAAATGTGGTTTTCAAGTTTTGACCATACTGTTGTTTGTCTCAGTCTTGACTTCACTGATTATCATGGCGACGTTTCGGCTGGCGCTGACAGCCTGACAGCCCAACTTCTGCACAGCAGACTTTCACTCAAGTCTCTCTGCCGCGATCTCAGAGCAGTCTTATTCTTGGATGTTGTCGATACACTTTCTCCTTGGTTTTAGAGGTCTGGTTACCTCTACTTGTGCGCACACGATATGTTTTGGTACCTTTTCTCAAGTTCGATGGCAAGAGGGCCAGGTAGACCGAGAACAAGTTATCTCACTAGCTTGAAGAAGTGACTGGATCCCCATACAGCAAGTGAGAATACCGTTATCCAAGCAACTGCTTCGAGAGACACATGGCGCAATATGATCGCCAACGCCCGGACCGGGCACGGCAACTAACGACGACGACGACCTTTTCTCATTCGTTCGTATACGTAACTGAAATACGACAGCTTTCTCTTCCTGGTTGCCTCGACTAAGTTTATGCACGTTCGGTCTTTTGTCTTAGCATATCAAACATGTCGTGTAAACTTTCCAGCTGTCTCTTGTGCTGCTCCGAGTCTGCTGCAGGCGAAATTCCGAAACGGAGCGTGCCGGCGACCGCACACATAGGCCTATACGTCGCCAGTCCTTAGGTGGTCCATTTGATCGACAGAAGCTGCGCTGTGGATGTCCGTACGGACCAGCGACCGAGATACGACCGACCGACCGACCGTGCACGTTGAATCGTACGTGAACTGCATGGAATCAATCGATCCCAGCCGTACGCATGGAGATTGAATGACTGGCCGCATTAACAAGGCTATACGAACGCGGCTTCAGTACGAAAAAAGTCAGAAAAGTAGACCACCATGTTTTTGTCAGCTCGGTTTTTGGAGCTCGGTGGCCGAGTGGTTAGAGTGTTGGACTCAGGTCAACTTCACCAGAGCGAGAGGTCCTGGGTTCGATTCCTGGACGGACCCCTCAAAAATTGCCAGGCCTCAGGACAGTCA
>Ga0056128_1011218_pt1 | contig 11099 bp, 10 predicted proteins | sample WorMetLIZISLAND2_FD_71113 | JGI IMG/M metagenome (GOLD analysis project Ga0056128, IMG submission 71113) | Marine gutless worms symbiont microbial communities from Max Planck institute for Marine Microbiology, Germany - Olavius geniculatus... ... | reverse complement strand
ATCGATGAACTCAAAACGCGTCTCGTCAACGAGTGGGCGCAGTTCGACCAGTCGATCATTGATGCCGCGATCAGCCAGTGGCGCCGCCGTCTGAGCGCTTGTGTCCGTGCACGTGGGGCATACTTCGAGCACAAGTTCTGACAATTTTGAACACAGGTGTTATAGGAACTTATAATTTTGCTAAATAAAGCAAATTTTGTTTATTGTGCGCTAATTAAGTCTTTAAAAGTTTATTGCAGATAACAACATTCGGCGTTATGTAGCAATTTGAAACATTTGCGTTTAACACGGTAAGGTGATGATGCAAATTAGGTGAGGTGGAAAATGAGTGCACATCGCATATACTTGTATCGTTTGCCATCTTTCTGCCAAAAATTATCAAAATCGGTGGAAATTTGACGCAGTTCTGACAAAAACAAATCTGCTTAGTTTTTTGGGGACACGGTGTATAAACGGTAGGTCGCGTTCAGCTATAGTTTTCAACGTATTGTTAATGCTATCTAGTTTCGTTGATTGCCTGCGCCAAAAAAGATTATGCGATATCTGTCTGTCTGTTAACCTATTCATGCTATAGCGTCCCCAAAAAATGAGACATCTACTTTGACGGCAAATCATAAATTAATTCTAGCACAAATGGGTTAATTGGTTTGTCAGCGATATTATACACAAAGTTACTGGCGGTTTTGGCTAAAATTTTCAGGGGAGATTGGATTTGGCCCAACTTGGGAATCGTTAAATTTTGATGGTGATCCGAATTAGCATCTGGATCCAAGATACGAATGAAAGATTCTTTAAGATTGCTAGATAGGGAAAATTGACACAGCGTTGGCGGAGGTTTGCGCTGTTTTATTTTAATTAGTGCATTGTTTGTTCAATCTATTACCATTGTGTTATTATCGCTTACTTATCATCATCTTTACGTCGCAAGTATTGCTTAAACATGTGTTTGCATCATTGAACAATATTCACCATACGTATTATGCAATGATATTTACCGTGTGTAAATAGCTTGTTAAAATATTCGGATATTTAGATGTTTAGATTATATTTATATGTTTTGGCTAGATAAATATTCAATGATTGTTTTCTATTGTACGACCGCAAATAACTACCGCAACCACATAATTTTTTAAGCTTACTAACTTTAAGTCAAGTAGGCTGTTTCACATTCTTGTCAGTTACTCAGCTTTGAAAAATCTTTATTCACCATCACTGGTAGCAGGTTAACAACAAAATAATTAAGAAAAAAAACAGTAAACATATGCAATAATCTTTATATATGACTACATCAGTCACATGGCCATTGGCAGCAGAATCTTAACTACCTAGCTTGGACAAGGCACCCACTTTAACGATTTACCAACTTTCAGAAGTCGACAAATTAATGATAAGAGAAAAAGTAGAAATAGAAAAACGAATTTATAACAGCATTCTTTCATGCATATACCTTTTTAAAGTTTATGACGCTCTTAAGAGTTTTTTAAGGTCAAGCTAAAAAGTAAAGTTCAAAACGTTTGGAGGTCAAAACTGTCGCTGGCTCATGCTAGTTCAAACTGCTAAGTGCTTTACAGCATAGATGTAAAAATGTTTTTTTTTAAGTTTAAAAAACACGTTTTTATGTTTTTTGTGCTTTTTTTAATGTCGTGTTTTTGTTATTGTTAAAACATAAACGTTCAAAATGATGCATTTCTCATGGGCAAATTACGTTTAGCGTCCATTTCCTGGACAGAACGAGTGTTTTGTAGCAGCATTATTATTGACTTTATTTGATTCGTATTGACGGTTCTTCTTACTTGAATGAATATTGAAGTTTAATGTTATTACTCATGTTTTTATAATGTTTAAAGTGCAAAATCATGTTTTTGATGTCTTTTATCATCTATGCTTTACAGTAATCGGTCTATAAACTGCAACGAAGAACGCAGGCCTAGCACATTTTTTCATTCAACCAAACTAAGGACGGAATAATTACTACATCATAAACACGATATTGCTTCACTGTCTTTGCCGCTTGACACGTACCGAACAATACAAAACAATCGATCACACAAAGCAAACGAAAATGTCGGTCCACTGCCGGCACAATATGCAGCCATCCGTTCGCCTAACTAAACACGGCATTCAAGAAACTTTAACCTTTGACCTACTGAGCTAATAAATTGGCACACCGGTTACCCATGACCATAAAAACGTTTACACCAATCTGGTTTTTCATTTTACGCGACAGACAGACGGACAGAGAAACGGACGGACGAGCAGAACCCGTAATGCGGCTCATTAGGACGGCTGCATAACGGTAACGGAGCTGCAGTAAAATACAGTAAAACTGTTCGGAACACAGCGAGCTTAAACACAATACACAATACAGCTTTACACGGAAGTTGATCACTTATCAGTGCTTTCTGTGTACAATTAAAAACAGTTGATTATTTTGGCCAAAGAACAGACAGTTCGCTTACAAAAGTGTACTACAAAACAGTTTATTACCTCCGTATTATAATTAACACATACGCAATTGACAATAATAACATTATTGTTAGAGTAATAACGATCATGTTACCAGTAAAACTTTGATGGCATAAAAGAAAAATTTTATTTTTGTTAGAAAATTTTCGTCTAAAATACACAACTCGGGGCCAAAAATCCCCATTTTTGCTGAAATAAAAACAAAATAAAAATTCTTAGCACTCTTAGCACTTCTGTAAAAAATTGCAGCTGTCTGTCAAAAAAGCAACATTCCACCTCCCAATATTTTGACTCAGGACGCCGTTGCACGAAACAGTGTTTCATTACTTTGATATTTTATCATTACACGTGCGCAGGTAATAATATTATTATCACAATATTGATAGTAATAATTTTATTGGCAAAACATTCTGTGTTGATCCCGATGAAGCACTAGACCTCTCGCTATTTCCGACTCTGCTCTTGGCCTAAATCTTTGTTTTTAGACCTTTCTTTCTTAACATTTTAAGGTAATAAGCTAAAAAAACAATATTAATACTAATAGTGATAATAATGATATTCATTTGCTATTGTGCGATTCATTCTGCATCGATTATCTAAGCTACACCACGCATTATCCTAGCCATTTCTGATTTAGCTTTCATTCTTAATCATTGGGATCTTTATGAACAACTGTAAACAAGGGTATGATAATAATAATAATACATAATAATACATAATAACATTTGGCTTTTAATAAAAATAACAGCGGTGGTCGTACACTAATACACAAACTTTTTAAAACGCTATACAATACGTTATACTGTACATCTCGAAGTCAACGTAAAATATCACATTTCGTCGTGGTGCTAAATCATCGTCGGTCCGAGTATGACCTTGCACCAAAGTCTCAAAACGTGTACAGAGTGACGGAACTGAACTGAACTGCGCTAAAATGGGAGTTTAGTTCTGTTGTATGGATAAGCGCATTAGAGGTTAATTTAATATGCGCTATTATAAATTTACATTTTACTTACTTACTTACTTACTTAGTCTACAAAGCAAACAAAATAGCAGCTCAGTTCATTTCACATTGTTCGCTCTGTACACGCATTAAAACGTCCCAACTGTAGAAAATTGGACTGTGTTCTAGGTATTCCTTATATTCTACTGTTGACTGCCGCATATAATTTTATTTTACACTGCTCTGTTATATGCTATATATTTTAAAATATTTTTTTTGTACTAAAATGTCGTTCTTTTTGTCCAATCAACAGCTTAAAATAGGCCAGAAATAAGCAAACTTTTGTAAGCAGTAAAAGTTATTTAATGACGATATACAAATTACAAAAAAAATCCAGTTCACCCAGAGCAACCAAAAACGGCAATTTAATCATTTTATGGTGCCCTATTAATCAGTGCCTCATTAAATTGCCTGTAATCATTTATATTCATTTTTCTACAGAAAGTAAGTTTTCTTTACAAAAAATAAGCAACAGTCCGTGGTGCAAAATGGATGTCAAGCAACTCTCAATCATCGGTGATTTGCTATTTTCAATAAAAAATACTTTTGCTAATGAGGAACAGTCGACCCCGCGGTTCTGTGAAAACGAGCCGTCAAAGTCGCCAGCGCGCTCGCGAGGAATGACGTCACGACCGGAAACCGAACGACACCGGAACCGGAAGAACTCGACGATGACGTCACCGACACCACGTGACGCTGGTGGCCACGCCCACCGGAAGTTGTTCGCACAGGGGGCGGCGCCGGAAAGACTTTGGGCGGCTGCGGAGGATGCCGCCGTCGGGCACCGCCGTCGCTTACAATACTACTTCCGGTAAACGAAGTACTTCCGGTTTGCGAATTTTTTCCGGTTTGCGGCGGTCTACGTCTGGTTGAAATACTACTTCCGGTTTCGGCTTGGGGTCGGCCGCGATTGGGGCGTGTTCTGGACGGAGGCGGTCGTTTTCCGCTAGCTTCAAAGTCTAAATTATCCTCATCATCATCATCATCAAAGCGGATATGCTGCCGATCCTTCGACCGATCCGAATTACCGTAATCCGGATCTGGATTCGCAAAAGTCCAGGATGTGGTGGAAGAACGGACTGGTGGAACGTGGAACCACGGAGGACTGGAGACGATGTCGTCGTTGTTGCTGTCGTCGTTGTCATGGTAATGCGGAGTTGTAGTTGCAGCTGTTGTAGTTACTGCTGGTCGCGGGTCACGACGACAACTGTCTGTAATGACGACGCAACAAAATATCATACAACAAATACAACATTTATTTAATGTGCAAACCAAAAATTTTCTAGCAAACTGTGTGCCAATTTGTATACAAAAAGCCTAACTTTACATTTAAAATTGCGGCCAATCCGCTTCAGATAGAGAAATGGCTGCTATTGACAATTTTAAAAAATTGTCATTGTCCTATCCAACGGTATAATCGTCGACCCCATACGACGTACGGTTTAGCCACAATATATGTGTTGCAGACAAACGACAGATAAACGACACATCGTACCCACGGGATTGGCTGTGTACTGTCAAACAAAGCGCCGGTAATCAAAACGTAAAGGCAAAGGAAGAGAATGCAAAGGGACATCCTCTGTCGTGGCCGAAAACGAGTTTTAGAGCTTTTTAAGCTTCAGTAATAGGGTGTTTACACGATCGAGCAAACATCGAGCTGGCTCAAGCAGGCCTATTGGAACCCCGCCCCTGGCTCAAATGTAGGCCTAAGCTTAGGCTTTTAGCCCACAGCTGATCACGTTCCAATTACAACTCGCCCGCCCTCATAATTAGCATGCTAATTACCATGGAGCGTCCAGCTAGATGCTCGATGTTTGCTCGATCGTGTAAACACCCTATAACGCATCTAGTGCGCAGCAACTTAAAATTTTTGGCATTTGTATTATAAAAAAGTAAATAAAAACAAACATTTAAAACAGTTTTATGAATAGAGACTGATATTCATTCGTCTTTATTAAATCACTAACACCCAACTACATTTTGTGTTATCGCGATGTTCATGTACAATTTCATGACTGTTAGTCCATCCATTAATGCCGGTTTTGAATCAAGTCAGTAACAAGTAAAACTAAGTAAGTAAGTAAGTAAACATACCGCCGCGAATGAGTGGATAGGTGAGCACGTCATGTCGACGTGGCGTTGTTATATTCCCACCACAGTTAGAGTCAGGACCGAACAGCGTTACTCCGCGCTCACGACGAAAACTCTGCAGTTCAAACATCACTAACTTTACACCAACAACAGCTATATACGTAGTTACCTTCGCCAAGGAGGTTATGTTTTTGCTGGACTTTGTTTGTTTGTCTGTCTGTCTGTGTGTCAGCAAGATAACTCAAAAAGTTATGGACGGATCTTTCTGAAATTTGGAAGGCATGTCAGGAATGACAAAAACTACCAGTGATTCAATTTTGGGGGTGATTCGGAAGGAATCCTGGATTCCGGATCACTTTGAAATTTTCGTTACCATTGCTTTCAATGGGGCATAAGGCAAACCGCTGCGAAACCGAAGATGGTGCTGCCACCTAGCAAACAACATGGCCTTGGCGGAGATGTGCAAGCTCTGACTGCTTTCTAGTTTTTAATGCGACCGTTCTAATAGGCCGCATCACGAGTACTGCCTGTCTCTCCGTCTGTCCGTCCGTCACGTAACAGGTTCTAACTCAAAAATTAAACAACATAAAAAAACCCTAAATTAGCGCGAACGTTCCCCAGGACCAGAGTAACCGGTGTGCCAATAGGTCAAACGTCAGGAGGACGATTGCATAATACGTCGGCACGTTGCTGATTTATTTTTTTAGTTGTTTATCAAATCTGCTAAAAAGTTTAACATTTCGTAGCGGTCTGTGTCTGAAAAAACGGGGGTTAGTCTGCAAAATGTTTCCAAAAGTAATGAAATTATTTAGATAACACTTTTAAAGCAAAAAAATGCTTTAGTCCTACGTGCTTAGGAATATCGATTGGAATCTGAATCATTTCTTAGCGATGAAAACATACTTTGCTGTCAAGACTAAGAATAAAGCCAACATTTTTTAAACTAAAAAGTAATGCAAAGAATATCAGATTATATTAAAACGTACGAAGCAGTCGATGACGTTGTCGTGATGACGCGCTATGACGTAAGACGTGACGTCATCAGACCACGTGGCCAGACACTCCAGCCTTATGCCTACAACGAGCAATTACTCGTAATATTGTGCACGAACTTAATAAAAAAAACTGGGCAAATTTTTTTTTCCTAGACTAGGCCTAGATGTATTTTCTCCCAAGTGCTTTAGGCTGCATTGCCTCAATTAAGTCACTAATGATGCCGGCTGGAGCTTTTTACTTGTTTTTGCAACAAGCCCAAGCTCTATAATTTGTCAAAATGACTAACATTATTTGCCTTAACCTCAAGTGCTTGCATGCGAAGTGTTTGAAATTAAAGGCGCATTTTGTCTTCATTGCTAAGTTTACAATCGACCACCATAAAACATTAACTACCGACAGTAGTGTTTTTAATCTGCATAATACCATAACAAGTATCAATAACATCAAAAATAACGCCATATTTAAAAAAATATCGAACAAGTAAATGGAAGAACATAATGCTTTTAAGATTTTAAATACAAGCGCGACTGTTTTGTTACGTCAAAATTGCAGATAACTACTGGTCTAGTTCAAGTAGTTATAATTATCGAATCAAATGACAAATTGTAATAAAACATGCTGAACAAATGGGCCAAGTCGTTTCTGCAAACGTTGCAAATTTGGTGAAAAAATCTTCCGCAATTTCAAACATAAAGATTATTTTCTATGACTATTTTTATTGGTGCTCCCTGCACTCCTACCAGGTCAACTCAGCCTGGCCATCCATCAGTGGATAGGCACAATGAATACCAGCGAAAGCTCTAGGATATCAGCCGCCTAGCAGGCACACCGCGCCATGCATTAGCATCGTATCCGCTAAAGGCTAAGGAAACGGAGATCAGCGCAGCCTTATGGTACTTCACGTACTATTACTACCACAGTACTGCTATACAACATACCAGTCTGTGCAGGGGCGCTACAGCTGTGGTCAATGTTGATGATGTTGTTGCTATGACAACCGACGGTCAGGCGATGGATGCAGCCGTCTGTGGGTGAAGTGTGGTGGACGCCTCGCCGAGGACACGCCACTGATGATGATGACGATGATAATAATGGGCCCTCGTGATGACCGTGGGCTGTATACAATCACAGACACGTTACTAATGTTAGGGTCCCTTTTTGGGACACAGTGTAGTACATACTGGTGTTACGTGTGACACGTAACACTAGTATGTACTGCACTGTGTCCCAAAAAGGGACCTTAACAGTATCGGTCGTAACTTAGAGTAAAATTGCCAGATTTTAATAACTTTCGTACGAATTTTTTAGACACAACTGCCAATCAAACAACCATTTATGTTCCCACCTCACCTAGCGTCTGTTTCTGCACTACCTGGAAGAAGCGCAACAAGCGAAGTATTACATTTTTATTCAATGCAAAACGATTATGGGATTGAAATATCACATATTTACCACATTTTGTCCAAATTTCTTTTACTTTAGCTGCGAGTTCATCCAATTGTTTAGTTGTGCAACTGCAGACCGCAAATGTTCGAAATATCGGCCATTTGTGTAAACACAGGCACGCAGATGCATTCTCCATTCATTGAGAGCACAGTCGACAACGTTCTGCTCCAGACTTCAACCAGTCACTTTTTGAGTTCACTGACGATGCGTGCCAAAAATGGCTGTGATCAGCCAATCTTTCAGGGAGCTACTCAAAAAATAAAAGTGGCTTGTTTTGTGAGACACGGTGTATAATATAACGCAGTTGATGAATACAACACATACGTATAAGCAGCAGGCGGTTCTGTTGAAAAGTTTCCGAAAAACAACGAAACGCTTGATCGTGTTCCAGCTGACCTCCTGTACAAAACACCGTTTATACATTCTTGTTAACAGCAGCAACACATATATACAGAGTGGGCCAAAAACGCTGCATTATTATTTCCGTATGCGGTCGTCCTAATTGGCCGCATTACGGGTACTGCCTGTCCGTTTGTCCGTCTGTCCGTCTGTTCCGAACAAGGTCCTAAGTCGAGAACAAAAAAATGTAGAAAAACGAAAATTGGTGTGAACGTTCCCCAAGGCTACAGAAGTAACCGGTGTGCCGATTGTTGGTTCAAAAAATCAAAGACCAGGAATTGGTTTATGACTGCGCTTCTCTGTAAGTAAACGGTGGCGTGGGGCCTAGGCTGGCATGTTTTTTCTAGTTTTATATAATTTATATTAATGCACTGTAATACATAAATACAATACAGGATACGCTGAAAAACCGAACAATCAAGTTCTATAGGAAAAATTTTGGCAAAACGCTCTCCGTCGATACACTGGGAAAAGGAAAAGATAGGAGACGACAGCTTGTATAATTATACAGGTTGTATCGTGAAATAGCTATCATGTATAATTATTTCACCTTGATAGAACTGTACGACGTTGTTTGCGAGCTTGCGGAACCGAAGACATTGATATGTTGTCACGCTGCAATGTACAGAGAAATTATCACACACAAAATGACTACCTGCTAGTTTGCTTAATAAACTGTCATAAGAAAAAGCAGACCAAAAGTTGACACTTGTCGAGTAACTTTGTCATTGCTTTTCTTCGGTTTTACTTAAATTCACCATAAGAGTTATGATATTAAAAAGAGGAAAAAACTGCAATACAGGTTTTGCTATATTTATTCAAAAAACATAAGGTATAAAAACCTGTGAACCTACAAAACGACAGTTTTGTAGGTTTACAGTTTACAGTTTCAGTTCATTCCTATCGTTTTGTTCAGTCTTCAAATTGAAACAAATATCACATTTCTTCTTCTTTCGGACGTGTGAACTTATATCATTCACTACGATATCTCGCTTAAGCATCTTATTAATTGAAACATCTACCCATCATGTCAACGATAAAGATTTTTTTTATATATAGTAGATAATTAGGTAATCGGCGGAACTAGCTTTTAGTTAGCTTTCAGCAGTAGGCTTATGCACACAACGTCGATAGGCTACATTATAGCGACGTGAACATTAACGACGCTTTCATTACAGGGGGAGAAACACACAGACGGCTATAATAGCGTTCTGTATAGTCATAGTAGCAGTCCAATGTATTGGAGCACAGTTAACGCATGAACAATTACATCAATGCGAACGGCGCCAGGATGTCTACAGGCTTATTTTAACCCCACACCCGTCTCCCACCACTAGATCGCACCCCGCAAAACATTGGTAGAACGGTTGGGGAATACAACAACAGTCTCACTAAAAATACTCGGTATTACTGTGTCATAAGGCAAAAAAAATTACGATAAAAATAATTCAGTTTACATTACCGAATACAATTTTTGTTTCCTCAATAAATTTTACTCAAATGGGTGACTGTCTGCGGACATGCAAACCATCCAGGTATATGACCAATTGCAATGTCAACTCAGCCTTCCATCCCTCCGGGGACAAGTACGAGTAAATTCAATATCGACCTGCTTGACAGAAGTCAAGGTGGGGCACGTTCACCCGAGTCGCGTGGCAGGTAACACCGTGTGATCATATATGGCAGATGACGCTCGAAGATGAGTTCCTGTGAAGAGCTACTGCACAATACCACGTTAACTCTTTGACTTGTGCCGTCATGTTTCTGAAAACTTGATTGGTCGATCGGTTCATTGACTGAATAGGCGAAACGTGCCCAGAAAAAACTCGACATCCAACGTAACCCCCGTCTAGTCACAATTCGTGGCCCAAGCCTCTTTCTGTATACCGCAGATCGGTTTTTGATCGGTCCAATCGACTATAGTTAGCGTCGTCGCTAAAACGTCGCGCGCTTTGAGTCATATCATCAGCGCGGCATTGCTGCTCTTTCATTTCAATAACTCTGCGACGATGAACGACCGGATAGAACCCTCAGTTGCACTTACTTAGGCCCTACCTGTATCCACTTTATAGGCCTATAGGATACCGTACGAGACCTAGGCCTAATGACGTATCAACAGATCAGTCATGCGAAACAACGATGACTCCAGAGCTCTAGCTAACTCAGAAATTAAACAAGTACACTGAGCCAAAAAAAATCCCGCCGTCCAACTTTGCAGCGATATAACATTTATTCGCCAAAAGTGCAAATACGACAGAACTCGTGAACACACAGCTGGGAAGACATACACTGTACCAGTCTCATAACAGCGCTTGCAATAGTCTTAACTATATCCTTCACGTACATCGTCTTATTTTTGCTGTAAAATAAAAATGCTACAGATGCGAAAGCGGCCTTACTCGAGAATCAAATCGTGCATGTAACTTTTTTAATTTTTACATCGTTTTACCCCCAAATCGAAAGAGTTATGCCGTTATTTTGATGGAATTTTTGGCGCACTCCACATTTTGCATTGTGGAATACTTATACAGTTAATTGTATGAAAAAACTTAGAAGTTGCTATCACAGACGTATAAAGACATTTTTTGGTTATGACAGACTATATAGTGTTACAGCTATTCTTTTGGATTTGCAGCTTCCCAGCTTCGAGACTCTGTTGTATAATTATAAATATTCATTTTATATGCAGTTCTTATGT
>Ga0056128_1011216_pt1 | contig 11099 bp, 8 predicted proteins | sample WorMetLIZISLAND2_FD_71113 | JGI IMG/M metagenome (GOLD analysis project Ga0056128, IMG submission 71113) | Marine gutless worms symbiont microbial communities from Max Planck institute for Marine Microbiology, Germany - Olavius geniculatus... ... | reverse complement strand
GTCCCAGTTGTCCTGAAATTCCTGAAATTTTAAAGTTGTCCTGAAATTGTCCTGAAATTTAAAATTGTCCTGAAATTTTAGTCATTTAGTACAAATGTCCTGATATTGGCCATCATTTTGCCTGTCGTGCCTGCTGCCAAAAAACAGAACAGTGAACAAAGGCAAATCAGCAATAAGCCGTCTGTGTTTGCACCTGAAGAAAGTAACGAAAACCAATGATTTCTGTGACCGAGTTCAGGCAGAATGGCAGCTGTACATGTGTGATGTCAGCCTGGATTGTCTTCAGACTGACTTTGAAACGTCTGGTGATGTCTGTGCTTACTAGCAGAAAGTCTCAGAAGTGTCAGATGGACTGGGTGGTACGAAGTATGCAAATTTGTGGCGAAAGCTGCTTTGACACTGTCGCATTATAATGCTGTACCTGAATGTGGTTTCTCTGTCAATAATGCTATGTTGGGCAAAGAGAAGCTGTCACTTGCTGAGAACACTGTTGTAACACAGCATGTTGTGAAAGACTGTGCCCAAATTTTTGGGTCTGTGACGAACGTACCCATTACAGAGGAAACCGTCACAGCTGCAAAAAGGGCTTACACTAATATTGTGTGTATCTGGATGAACAGAAACGTCAAAGAGCAGCAGAAATGCAGAGAAAAGTTGAGTTTGAAAAAGAACAAGAGGATAAAAGACAGCTGCAGAAGCACAAGGATTCACTACTGAAGCAACTGCAGAAGAAGATAAAGCCGAAAAGGAACAAAAGCATGAGCAAGACACAGCTAGAGAGCTGATAGATGAAGCAAGTACGAAAATGGCAGCGGCAATTGCATCGAAGAACATGCAGTCTGTTGAAGTGGCACAAATAATTTTAAAAGCAGGAAATGAGAAATTGCAGGAAACACCACAGAAACTTGACACGATTGGTGCGAAGCAAAAAGGTCTACGAAAGAGACTTCCTGGCCCTGATAAAACAGAACTACCCCCTGTCAAAAAGAGAAAGATTTGAACTGTTTCTATTTCTTAGAACTGTAATATTTTTTACAGTAACTGCTTTTCATATACGAATACAAGACGTGACTGTTATCTCATTTACTTTACTCATAATATTGTAATGAATGACTGCCTCTCTGATGTTTATGACTGATTTGTGCTAGGTAACACGTAATAAATTTGTATTTGTTGAGATTTTTGATATCGTAAATATGTCCTGAAATTGTCCTGAAATTTATTTAAAAGTTGGTCCTGAAATTTCATTTTTGCTGCTGGGACCCCTGTAAGTTATAACTTGCATTGTAACTAACATGCCTATTGCAAGTTCTCAGGATCAGAGATGCATCCTAACCCAACTGTGGCCTATATCGTATATTATAGGCTACACTGATAAATGCTGTTTTACAGGCCTAGTGTGATGGATCTACAGCTTCTTACCATGCGCATTCTTATTATCCGGCGAAAGGTTATCAACCTGTCCTCAAATTTTAATGATTCAAAAAACGTTTTTGCAAAGATTTACATCTTATGAGTTATTATCTATAATAAAATTGTTGGTTTTTTTGTTATTTTTTTGTTGAGAGAGATTTTTTACAGTAAAACCGCAAGAATTGGCGTAGACATGGCATTATGCCTTTTGATAGCCAATGTGACGCCATGCATAATTTTAGCGAAATTGTGTTCAATGTAACGTATTAAACATACCTTTTTTGATGGATCGGTGTTGCAGTCATTAATTTAGTTGTTTTAGCTTAGCATCATTCAAGTTTTAATGCAAGTGAAACAGAATTTGTCAGCATCAACATCTGAACCGGAAAAACATTAAACTTCACAAAGTAATGTAACGTATTCACAAATGCGAGGTTTATTAATCATAGTGTGTCAATATTCTAATCTTGTTTATGTTTTTGTGTTTGATGAAATGTCAGCGATTAAATGTGAAATATATGACCAGGTAACATAGCTAACACTAACCCTAACTCTAAAACCTAACCTAACCCCAACCCTAACCGAATTTTTTTGCTTACGAGCGATTTAAAGTGGCCCGGTCACCGGGCCACTTTAAATCGCTGGTGAGCAAAATTAAGCAAAAACTCGCAAATTTTGTTTTAGATATCGACTAATAAGACGAAATAGTGTGCAAAAAAGTAATTTAGAACGCAATGATCCGAGGACAGGTTGGTAACCCTTGGCCTATTATCCTTGAATTAAATTCTGTGCCAGATTTTATGGACAAAATACATATCTACCATGCAAAATGCAGTCTGTTAATAATATGCTCGACACTGTAATGTTATTATTTCAGCATATGTCTTCGAAGTTCATATAATTTCTTTTCTGTCACAAATTGACCAAATATGCATGCAGTCTATATCATCATCAACAATACATTAATGGATTAATATATTATTAATAATGAGAACAACATGCAGTACCAAATAAACCAAATTAAGTAAGATCAAAAAATATTTGCTAGTTCTAGCATTAGTGCAGACTAAACATAATAATACTATAAAGGTAGCACACACTAATATCAAAAAAACATCAGCTAAATAACACACAGCACTAAACATAAACCAAAGTAAGATCAAAACACATAACAATACTGTTAAGGTAGCAAACACTTATAACAAAAAAGCATCAGCGAAATATGCTTAGATCACTAGTCAATAATTATACTGAAAGCGAATAATGTTCAGATTTTTAGAAAGCTAAACTTTCACTACATATTAGGACTATATATAATGCAGCACTTTGATAAAAAATGGTTAACAAATTTTTGCTAATTATACAGAATAAACTGTTGCTTAAAAAGAAAAATACATCACGAACAGGTCAAATGCATAAAATGAAGCTACGTCAGGAAAAGGATAAATGCAAGCACAGTCTATGTCATCAGCACAAATACATTAATAGGTTATCATTAATGAGAACAGCACACAGGACTAAACATAAACCAAAGTAAGATCAAAACACAATAATACTGTTAAGGTGGTTCAAAGTTATTATTACAGCTTGGGCTGTTAATTATTGCAATATTAAAACTGTGAAAGAAGCTGACTGTATTTTAAAGATATTTTTAGGTCAAAATGTGCCACATTTGATTTTAGCGATTGTCACAACCCACTGGGGAAGGTCAGAGTGCTCTCCAGACTACCTTGCTGGATTTAAGAGGTCCTGCTTTTCGGAGAAGGGAAAGGAGAGAGGAAAACAGGGAGAGGATGTGGATGGATGGTAGAGAAGGGGGAGATGAAGGAGTGGAAGGGAATAGGGAAAGAAGGGGAGGATAAGGAAAGGCAGGAAGGATAATTATCACCAGCATTTGTAGTATGATAACTTGGCAGCCCTGAGTTCTGTCAGTGCGAGTGATACCTAATAGGTCCAGTAGTCTTCACTTTACAGTTCTGTTGACATTGTTATATTCATGTTTAGTGCTTTACGTTATCTGCTTCATTGAATAGGATTTTGATCACCCTAATATTTATGCTATTTATGATTTATCTTGTTTTATGTTGTATTTGTCACTGAATAGAATGTTGAGAAGGCTGCACCTCAAGGGACTGGTGATATTCACATTGAGCAACCTCCAGCATACTCATACGGTGCAGCATCTGCTGCTGAAGGACTTCCTACTTATGAACAGCACCAGGCATCTCTTCCACCGGTGGTTGACAGCTCGGGTATATTTATTTTATGTTTTATGTATGCCTTTATGCCAACGACAATGTTACAATATTGCTGTCACTGGATTGATGTTGTTGGTTGCTAGAAGAAGGTTTGTTTTACTTGCAAAAATCAACATTTAACCATTAATGGATAGATGAACAAACTGAGCTAGTTTCTTATCATGCTGTGCACAAGAAATATTATTAGATTGTGACCAATCTAATGTACTCCTCATGTGCATTAATCTCTCCTGTATTTTATAAAGTGTTTTTTTTAGTTTTTTTTAACTTATATTAGAGACCCGGCATCAATTTGAGACCAGTCTAATATTATGCTAATAGTGACTGGCGTCGTGGTCGTTATTGGAAATTGTCTTCCCATCTATCTGGCACAGTTATCAAAATATGGTGCCTCAAAGACAGGGTTGATGTGATTTAAATCAAGTGGTTTAAATCATTGATTTAAATCAATTTATATCATGATTTGAATCAACAATAAAAATCACGATTTAAATCACTGAATATAAACCTATAAATTTTTGTGTAAATGTGATGGCTGTTTTCAGTTTGCAATCTATTATTGATATTTTGTGCATTGTAGTGCATGCTAACTTAATTTATTTTGTTGACTACATTAATATTTGGCTATATCTGAGCTAGTAAGTTAGCTTAACCTGATACACTTTACCAAAGTTAACATCACCAATTACTTGGCCTTGACTCTTGTTAATTGCTCATGCTGTTTTGGTAGTAACTTTCAGCAATCAGCAGGCTAACAGGTATTAGAAATGTTATGCCCTTCACCATTGTCTACTATTTGCCTTAAAAAGTCTGACAAATTGCAGCTGGCCCCATAAATATTCACGAACATTAGAATGCATCACCAGGTTGAAATTATAAATAGTTCTTTGCCAGGCTGCTATAAAAAAATAACACATGTAATTTTGTAAAAAAGAAACTCTAATCATGGCCAATTACTGTCATTCACAAACTAGCAGATAAAGGTAACACATTGGTTATCACAGATAGCATAGAATAGTGCAAAATTCCAATAAAAATTTAAAAAAATTTAAAATTGATTTAAATAAAAAAATCTGATTTAAATCAAAAAAATCTGATTTAAATCCAAAAAATCGATGCTTTCGATTTTTATTTAAAAAAACCATGATCTTTATCAACCCTGCTCAAAGATAATAGGGTCACGAGTTTGACCTTTTGGGGTCACGTGACGTCATCGGTCACGTGACCATTCAACTTGCAGTGGTCAACTTCCTATGGGTGGTCTATAGTGACCATGCGTCTCTCTGGCACCGTTATGGTGATATGGCCGTTTGAAGTTCTTCACTGGAAGGCTCTTCCAGGAACAGAGGTTGGTTGTCGATCGGTCCTCAATATTACACTGATCTCATATACTTCTCTTTGCTACATTAGGAACGTAGCAAGCAAGGAGTAAAAATGACTCAAAACTAGTTGGTGTTGTGAATGACATGGTTCACAAGTCCTACATTTTGTGGACTGCCAGTAAGTGAGTCGAAACCTTGGCTACCTAGGACCATATCTGTTGTATTTTAACATTCTTACATCAAGATACAAAGTCTGATAAGTGCCTGCTGATGGGTGCCCCAAAGTTTGACAGTTGTGATTGTAGGTTTTTTGATTGTTAACGTGGACATTTGTAACCATGTAAAAGATCGTGAGCAACTGCATTGTTTGTCATTATATACAGGGTGGGCCAAAAAAACCGGACCTGTTTGAGCATTGATAACTCAATGATGGTTATTGGTAGAAATACATGTGATACGTCAAAAGTTTCAGAATGCTGTAATGAATAAACGACAAAATTGCATAGTGAAGCATTTAAATATTTTTTGCCTAATTTGCATAAATATTCGTCGCCCCCGAAATTCTCCCACATCTGACTGTAACACAATGGATTTAACATGGATATTTGAGCTTTTGTAACTTAGCGATGCTTATTGATGGAAAGGCGTGTAATATGCCAAAAGTTTCGAAATTGTGTACAAAAGAAGTGTACAACTTGCATGTCTCAGCATTTAAATATTCTTTACCTGATTTACACAAATCTGCCCCCCCCAAAATCATGCTAAATTGACATTAACACATAAATTTAAGTTGATTTTCATTCAGCATACAGTAAAATACCAACAATCATTAACACATACGTTGAGTTTAGATGAGATTCGACATAGGCAGTTGTTCATCTTTTGCATTCATAGCCGTCATCAGTTTTTAGGCAGTGATCAATTGCTGGAGTCAATGTGTTCAGGATCAGCTGACCCCAGCATTCGATTATAACATGTTTTAGCTGGTCAGTTACTGAAATTTTGTGACCATGCTATCTGTTGCAATGCCCCCACACTGAATAATTTACAAAATTTGAATCTGGACTTTTTGGCAGTGAGTTTTTGAGTTCAGTGAACTCGGGCACATGGGAGTGGAGGTAAATGCCTAATTTCAGGGGTAATGAAGACTTATGCAAATTAGCCAAAAAATATTTAAATGATTTGCTATGCAAGTTCAGCCCTTTTTGCCTACAACATTCTAAAACTTTTGACATATCACATGCCTTTCTATGGGTAACCATCGCTGAGTTATCAACGCTCAAACAGGTCCGTTTTTTTTGGTCCACCCTGTATTTGTGTTCTGGTGCATGCTGTAGAACCTCCACCTTCGTACGATTCGATCTTTGGACAAGTGAAGGCTGCTAGAGCCGAGTCCAGCTCTATTTTGGATTTCTTCAAGAAATTTCTGACTATACTTCTTGGCACCAGTAAGTATGCATGGGTCAGAAATGAGTGCCTAGGTCAACTGTGTAATAGACAGATAATGCAATTAGATACTACTGTTGCATTTCAGTATATTGAAGCCATCGGTTGTGCTATTAGAACTGTCAATTACACAAACACTCACGGTCTTTTGTAGCACACACTATGCTCAGATAACTTTAGGCTGCCAGGTGGCACCATGGCAGCATTATGGGAGTTTTGATAACTCCAGAGATCTGATTGCCTTCTATGCACATTTGCAGTTGTGTGTGTTGGCAAAGGAATTCGAAAATGGTTCATTATCACGTGATCAGTACATACAGTAAAGAGTGTGATCTCTCTTTTGACTCTAGTCCAGTCCCAGTGTGTAATTATTTTCACTGAAGAGACGTGACAGAGGAGTTTATCTGTTTAGGTCAGTTGATTGTTGTCAACTGTCATGCTTATAACATTATAAACAGATTTTACTGAAATTATTATGGAGTGATCAAGCATATCCCGTGAAGGAAATGAGTAGATTTTAAATTTTTCTGTAGATTCTGAATTATTATCTGGTATTCTTTACTGAACTGTTGTTAGAGCTCTGTATTTGAGTCTGTTCTGTTCACTGGGTGGCAGTGCAGTTTTCAGTGGAGGTTTAAGATTTCTGATTGCTCTTGGTTCCATCATGTAACGTTCGTTTGGACGCTGTTGTGTTGTTTTAGTTGGCTGTACGGTCTTTGTGGGAATTATTCTGGCTGTCCCAATATCAATGATAGTTATGGGTGAGTTTTGTTCGTAATCTTCTATCATGTTTTTGCAATGCATGCTTACCATGTTCAGACAGCTGATAGTTTCCAAAAACTCATAGATTTTTTTGTCATCTTAATCAGTAGGCTCAGTTGACCTTACTGGTTTGTTAAGTGTTATACATTAACATGGTTCTACCTGCCAGCAGACAGTCGCCCATCTAAGTATTAACCATGGCCACCGGCCCAGTGTAGAACAACTAGTTCTTTTGAGTGCTTTTTGTTTCCACTAGGCATTACTTGATTAAGATTTAGAAACCCAGCTGCATACCAAAACATTTTATATTGGCCACTTTTATACAGGCCACTTTTAGATTCCGTGGTGATTTTTGTTTGTCGTGCCCAACAATGAAATATTTTATTATGTGTAAAGATTTAAAGCAGAATATGATGAAATATTGTGATCTGTTTCATCAGCCTTTATCTACTACTATTTTCTCGTCTCATTCCTTTTCTGTCATTGCTGTCTAGAACAAACAGTCTGCGAACACTAGATCAGCTAGTTCTTGTGAAATAGTTTAAATCTAGGCTTAAAACCAAACTGTTTACTGCTGCCTACTTTACTTAGGACAAGTCAGCGTCAATGCAATGCTTCTGATTCGCACTTAACTTTGTGACAATGGCACTATATCAAATTGCTTTTAGATTTTAGATTTAGAATTCTACACAGGTAAGTAGTTAACTAAACTGAGTTTTGGAATCTTAGTGAAATTTCACTTAGAGCACTAAACAAAAATACTTATGGCATTTTTCTTTAAATAAAATAGCAATGCTGTCGTTACTTACTGTTTTTATTTTTGTATCTATCTGACAGCATTGAGCACCATAATTGGTCTGTGTCCCAGCAGCTCCATTTCTGTCTAAGCTACTGAGCCTGTAAGTGAATAAACCACTAAGTCTGATGTATAGCCGGTGTGATGCTTTTCCCAGAACTCGATAAATCTATTAAAAATCACTTGGTTTGGAATTTTAAAAACCAGCGTTTTAAACCCCAGTGCATGATGTTGTGTAGGATCAATCTACGTGAACGACTGTCCGTTTGAGCACTATATTCCGATCTATCTGATCGTTGGCGGCTGCTTTGGCATTGTCAAGAATGTCTCAAGCATGGTGCAAAGAGTCCGTAACAAGCGGGAGAACCGAGACGAGGAAAATGCTCGCACCAATCCATTCGATGGAGTCCTCAACTGTTTTCTACTCGCCTGGTTTATTGCAGGTGAGCTGATGTTATCTCGTTGAGTATTCGTGTTTGTGTCGGTTTACAAAATTAATAGACAGTTTTGCATGATGCGATGTTGGTTTGTTGTGACACTGCAGCGGTGTATCGTTTTGGATCTGTGATTGTTAGTTATTTATCCCAATTTTTGAATATTTTTGTAAGCATTTGTTACTGGTAACCTGCTGTTAGTCACTGACTGTTATATTAATGCATTGTAACAGTTTAACCATTTCTAGTTCTATTATTTTGTGACACAAGGTTTTCTACATGTCTGATATCTGTTGCTTGGATATTTTTACGTGCTAGTTAGACTTACAATTTTAAATTTGCTTTTTTATGTTTATTATATATTCAGCAGTTTGCTTCAGTACTAGCTTGACTGTACTCAACTGGATTTTATAGTGGACTCACTGTGCACTCACTAGTGATTGTTTTTGTTGCAATTAATAATTTATCATTTTTCTGTATTTTTATGCCTCCACCAACATAGTGGCTGGAGGCATTATGTTTTTGGAGTGTTTGTGCATGCATGTGTGTATCTGTCTCTGCGCAAGTCTTGAACGGACATTGTTAGCTCGATATCTTGGATGGTCGTTGATGGAATTTGACTAAACTTTTGCTTCTAACAGACTTTGGGCCAAGGATGAACACGTCAAATTTTGGGGTCACAAGGTCAAGGGTCAAGATTGCAGTGGGTCGAATATGCCTCAACGTGCACTTTTTAGCTTTGTAGTTGACACATGTTATCGCATGTTGGCGGAGGCATAATAGTCAACGGAGTCATAACCACCATTTAGTTGTACAATTTTGTAATGAATTTGTTGACAGGTAACGTGTGGATATATCGTTCCAACGGCAAGTTTTCAACAGATCCCGCGAGTGGTCGGGCCTACTGTAATCCAATCCTGTATGCATACGCATTCTGGCTGACGACGTCAACATACATCGTGATAGCAACGACCTGCTGCTGCATCTGCCTCGCTGGATGCCTGTGTGGCAGACAGCAGGCCGACAGCTAACTCAGCTTTGTCAGTTCTGCCGATTTGCGGCATAATTTAGGCCTACTCCACTCCTGTCACACGCTGAGTCAGAAAAAACACCTACACCTTTTTTCTGTTAACTTTGGCAACTGCTGCATATTTTTCTTGCGATAATTATTTTAACAGTGACACGTGTTTATCTTATCTTGGTAAGCTTGAAACTTTTGTTGCAGATGTAGATGGACCGCAGATTATTTCCGGTGACTTTTGTTGGATGTTCAAACCCTGTAGCTCATGTCATAAACTACTATTCTTTACCCATTTTACTGAGAGTAGGAGGCTGAGTCAACCCCATAATGCATTAGGTTAGCAATTTGCTCAAGGCTACCTGCACGTAACTTGTGGAGAAACTTGAAGGACAGCCTTAAGTTACAAGTCCAGCACTCTAGCCGCTAGACCAGTCTTATGCCTAACTTTACTGAAAACTTATGTACATGTGCACTACGTAGGGGCTAGTTTAGCAAGGTAATGTGGCAACAGATTTGAGGTAAGGTGGTAGACTACATAGTGTAATCTTCCACTGCAGTTTATTTCTGAATGTAATATTGAGAGAATTAGTAAAACCAGTCCGCATAGCCAAAGTCATCATCAAAGATTCTGTGGCTGTTTTACGACTCACTGTGTATTACGGAGTATTCAAGAGGTTCTCTGTTAGGGATCCATTTTAATCTGGATCAATTCCAGATAAGTAGTCCAATTTAACAATGCAAATGTATATATATATATATATTAAGGTATATTCATATTTATAACCTGGTGGCTGGCTTTGACTGTAAGAGATAGAAATTTTACTACAGAAACTGGTATCTTTTGTTGATGTTTTTGTGTCAGAAGTGTTGTTTGACAAATATGACCATATTCTGTGCTGTCAGTTAATTTTTTTTGTCATCACTAGCATGACACTGGCTTATGTCCCTGTGCTTTCTTGCAGTTTTAGAATTTTTTCTTGGTTCTGCTTAATTTTGCAAAAATATTATTGTTTTTTAAAAATTTTTGAAAATGGGGAGTTGATGATACTTGATGGTTGTTGAATGTAATTTTGTGTAAAATTGTCAGTCAAAGGTCCATTGTTTTGTACATGTAGTAGCAGCACTAGATGTATCACAGGCGCACGGTAGTGCAGCCCTTTGTTAATGGTGACTGGCTAAGTCAATGGAAAATGGCAAAATTCGACCCCGCGCAGATCCGAAACCCCTCAACCGATTGACACAAAATTTGAAACAGGTGATTATGTCCGCGAGATGAACCCTGTGCAAAATTTCGTGCAATTCCGTCCATTGGGGGCTTCTCGGCAAATGTGTGAAATATAACGAAAATTTTTCTAGTATATATATGTACTTTTTTTGTTGACCGACCTACTGGTCAGACTGCTCGGTGGATTTTCACGTGCGATGGCTCAGACAACGCGGCCTCATGCAAGGGTCAAACCTTTTCAGGAACCAAAATTCAGAGTTAATATCTAATCCCTGAAAAATCCCGCAAAGTCGAAAATTGGGCCCAAAAAATGGACTTGGACATTTTCGGCCAAAAACGCTCCTGTATAAAAATTTCACCTATAAACGGCCCCTAATCGTCATCGTAGGCCCATAAAAGTTGTATAGTGAATAGACAATATG
>Ga0056128_1011215_pt1 | contig 11099 bp, 4 predicted proteins | sample WorMetLIZISLAND2_FD_71113 | JGI IMG/M metagenome (GOLD analysis project Ga0056128, IMG submission 71113) | Marine gutless worms symbiont microbial communities from Max Planck institute for Marine Microbiology, Germany - Olavius geniculatus... ... | reverse complement strand
GCCATTGGTCTTTTCTGATGAAATCTGGACAGTTGGCCCGCAGTCAGTTTTCTGCGCTGCGCGCTGTGTGTGCTGGTGCGCTGTCCTGCTGGAAGATGAATCCGGTGGGCAGCCGGCGATTGCTTGAAAAGAAAGACAATTTAGTGATAATTTATAAACAAAATAAATTACTGCTTGTCAAAGCGTCACTATGACGTCATCGGCAGTAACGTGGTAACCGGTTTTTAAAAATTAAACAGCATTTTTAGCTTAAACATTTTTAATGCTGAAAAATCGGTAGGCGGTCATGTTCAGAAGTCTATAATTTCGTCGTTTTTCAACAGAATCATATGTTACTTAGCTGTTACATGTAGAACGTTTCTGTAAATGAAACTGTAAAATTTCACATTAAAATTCCAAGCGGTTGCTGAGAAAACGGCAAAAAACTTTAGGGGGTTACTTTTTTGCCGCACCCTGTATGCAACCATACCACTAGACAGACTTCTACCCAGGCACAGCTAGAAAATCGGCGTTGCTATTCCATTACTTATTTTAGTTATAAAATGTAAACAAACTGTACATTGCCGCTTGTACTCAATGTTTAGTAGACGTTTTTGTTTAGTGCAGAGCTGGAAGCGATGCAGCACCCTCAGATTTATGCCGAGCACAACCAGTTTAGTGTGCAAAACACTAGTGGTAAGCTTTATTGTTCATACTGGTATAAGTAAAAGCCATCCTATACAGCCGAGTTTGAGGTGAAAAACAGAAACCCTAGATTTTTGGTGCTGGAACCGCCGCTGCAGTTAAAGTTTTGTTGCGTTAGACTTATCGCATGTCTTACACGTCTATACAGAACTGTACTGTGGTTGTGTGTTGTCGCAGCTTGTACATCGTACCAATTTCGATGTGACTCGGGCGAGTGCAGATATCTGTACGACCGATGTAATCGCCACTGTGACTGCCGCGATTGCAGCGACGAACGCAACTGCAGTAAGTTAACGCGACCGTTTTACTCGTGCAAATGCTTAAATATTTCATCAAATTTAAGTTAGCAAACAAGCAGAGTTTTCTTTTAAAAATTTTGGTGTCATGACATTGACTTTTCTGGAAGCAGGCAATTGTTTAGTTTGACATTATTATTATGCGATCTCCTGTAAGATGTCTATTCAACTCAACTTTCTATCTCCCATGGTTGCTTAGATATGGGGCCTAAAATTTTTGATGAACGACTTTTAGGGGTCACGTTATTTGACTCGCAGTACTGTTTATTATATTCTGTAAGTGATTATTAGGGGGGGGCTCTGAAATCGCAAGACCTGACACAGCGAGACTTGACAACGCTGTACCAGATCAAAAGTTGAGCAAAAAGCCCCTTCAACAGCGAGCATAGACAGTACTGTCAGTCCGACCAATGAAGCGAACCAAGTCCTGCTTGTCCAGATTTGACAGCAGGGCTTACAGTCACCTACAGTTTCTGCGTGCTGTCAGCCATTCTGTCGGCGCTCATAGGGAGTCCCTAAGACATGCGGCTGTAGTACAGCCGCGTGTCAACAGCAGCAGCAGCAGCAGCGATGACCAGGACGAGGACGAGGCTAGTCAGGCGCCTGTGCCAGCATTGATGACGTCAGCGGCGTCAGAATCAGCAGCGGCGGCAGCAGCATTAGCCTCAGACGATTGCTGCCAAACTTGTGTGCCTCGTGGCGCCACCTGCTGGCGTCATATTGGTGCCGTGCGGTCGTGCACGGTTCTGCGAATCTTGTGCCACATGTATGCGTGTGTATGACTGCTGGATGTCATGTTTGTCGTGCGAGCGGAAATTATTATGGTTATGCGTATTTTTTGTAGACAGTGTACGATAGAGATGTTCGTCTTTTTACTGCTTGTATGCTTTTACGTATTGTGCTATTTTGCTGATATTTTCTTAACGAAACGCGTGTCAAAGTTTATTCAATGTTGAACTGAATATGGTTAACGTAGAATTAAAGTCAATTTTGTAAGTCATTTAGCTTTATATCTCGTTGTCAGAAACATCGTAAAACACTAAAACACCACGATCAGATACTCAAACAATAAGACAAGTCTCGCGATGTTTACCCCTGCTATTTGGTGCCACGTTGTCAGGTCTTGCGATTTCCGCCTTTGCGAGCGGGTGCCACGTTGTCCATTCTCGCAATGTCAGTATCCGCAAATTTGGTTTCGCGATGTCAGGTCTTGCGATTTCAGTCGCCCCATTATTTGGAACCACTCCTCTTTCTCGCGTGGTCGCAAAGAGATTGTATGTCAAACACTTAGGCTTGCCACGCATATTCTATTAAAATGTGCTGACCCCGATTGTTTTTGGGAGGTTAGAAACATATTTTTATCAGTTTTGTTTTCATAGCAGCCGCTGAGACGTTTTTTGAATCTATCAGTTACCACCATACGTTCGCGTGCCTTCTTACTGTGGTATAGTTGAAATGCATTTTGGGGGGAAACGTTAGAGCAAAAGAAAGGAAGCTTGGAAATGGGTCATCAGATTTCGTCTCTAATTAAGTTCGATTTTACTCCTCGGTTCCCAAACCACTTTGCAAAATTTAAGAAAAACAAATAAAACGTACGGCCGTAGGAGCGAGCATAGTCAGATTGGGGGACGAAAGAACCGACAGAGGCACTTTGATATAATTTTTTTCATGCTATTCTATAACAGGGAGACAGAAAATTAATGGATTATTGTTCTGAGAAGAATGTTTTATGAATGTGTACAGCGTGCAGGTCATATCAGTTCCGCTGTGCATCAGGCGAATGCAGGGCTTGGTATTATAAGTGCAACGGTGTTTGTGACTGCCGCGACTGTAGCGATGAATCAAACTGCAGTGAGTTTAAATACTGCGATTAAACTGTGTGTAATAGATAATAAATACACAAATGCTAGAGTGGGTAAAGGAGTAGATAGTACGAGTTCATACCACTCCAGACAGTGCGGTATCGTACATAAGCTGTGCTCAGATCGCATAGTCTACACTGTCGTTTGCTTTGTGACGCACGACTGCAGCGGAAAATACTGCTTAAGAATAGACTACCAGTTCGAGTGACTGCGGTCTGCGTGCACAACATAGGGCTACAGTACGTGTGTCTCACGAAAGTAGGCCTAATACACCAAACTATATCGATAACGTACTTCGTTAGTAAGTTTAGGCGTCTAATGTTTAACCACCCAAAATTAACACTGCGCGTGCAGCGTAAACTAATGTGATTGATTGCATTCGCCAGGTGACGTTAGTAGGAGATGAATTTCAAATCGTTGAGAGTCGTCTGTTCAAACGGAACGGGCATACGGCATTGGACGGTCTTTACGCTTGGCTGTCTCTGTCACGAATACGTAGTTTTCGTGTAATTCGCTACGAAATGTTATCGCTGTGAACACTGCTTGCCCAAGCATGACATGACTTTTGTCTGCTTACACTCTTTGCAGCGTGTGCGGCCATTGGAGAACGTTGTGCTAATGGAAGATGTCTGATGCCAAGGGAAAGATGTGATGGAGTTAACAACTGTGGAGACTATTCCGACGAAACGAATTGCAGTATGTCTTCGTCTTAACATGTTTTTGAACGAGGAGCTGATAAATACAATAATCTTGCGCTAGTTTCTTTAGACCTCTAACTTATTATAGTTTAAGACAACCTCGCAGAAGACTTTAAAAAAGATAGCGCCACATCGCGTTCTGTCCGATCTGTTTTAGTCTGACATGCGGAATGAACTAGAGTCAAAAGCCAATCATTTGTAGTGTGACGTTTAGCTGTATCTGTAATCTCCGCACTTCATGCGAGCTCAGAATTGTCAGATTATGATATAGTGCTCGTTTGTTGTAATTTTTAAAATCATGCTCGTAGGTCATGTAAATGCAATATTGTAATAATGAAATCAGCTTTAAAACTGGTATGTCTTTTACAGGTGACTATAAAGACTAAAACAGACTATGGAGTTTAGTTTCACTAATAAGATCTATCTGTATTGTGTATATGTAGCGAACTGTTCGCGGTTTTACCAGTACCGGTGTCGTAATGGACTGTGTCTGAGACGTGATGTTTATTGCAACGGCACTGTAGAATGTCCGGATGGCAGCGACGAGCCTCCAAACTGTCGTCGTGAGTTACTTTGCTTTTCCCCAATGAGGGTTTTTTACTACCTTCGCCAAAAGAGTTGCGGTTTTTCGCGCTAGTTGGATCTGCACGAGTGTGTTTTTGTGTACATCGGTTTGTTGACGAAATATTCTCAGAAAGTAGGAACAAATTTTGTTGGCGCATTTGCAAGGAAAATGTGTACGAAATTTAAATCAATTATTTTTTTAAAAAATTCGAATTTGTAGGTTAAGTCGTACTATCTTAGCCACTTAGCGGTGGTTCTGTTGCATTCGTAACTAGAAGCCAAAGTATCTACAGCATTTTGACGTATGTTAACTGTGTGAAATGGCGTATAAAATTTTCACTGTCAGCCAATATTAATATCACTTTTTGTGTCGTTCTAAAAAACAGAAATTGCTGTTGCAATTTTGCATTTCAGACAGCATGCATATCTTATGTACTATGTACTGTATTAAAGCGCGTACACAGCGATGTAACTAAACTGAACTGACATGCTTTACTTTTTGACAAACTAACCTATGGGCCAGCAGTAATTTGTTGCGGTAGGCATCGTCTGACGGCGTCCGTGACTACGTGACTGCGCTTACGTGCGCATTAGCCAATAAGCTCGCCCTGCTTGCCCATTAGTCAGTTCGTCAGAAACTAAACCGTGTCAGTTCAGTTCAGTACAGTTGATCGAGTTGTCGATCTGTACGCGCCTTTAGGCTGTAGGTCATATGAATTTCGGTGTGACAACGGTCGTTGCATCAGTTCGTCACTCCAATGCAATGGTGTCAATAATTGCGGCGACTTTAGCGACGAGCGCTCGTGCGGTATGTTTTTTCGCATCGTACATGATAACTTTAAGAAAAGTTTATAGCGTGTGAAGCTGTACGACATAGCAGCAAGAGTTTTTGAGGACTTCTATTTGATGTTAGTGTAAAATATGATTAATGTAGTTTGAGTTGATTAAGTGAATATAGCTTCGCTAGTAACTTATAGCCTGCGGAAAGCTGAATTGTGGCGTTTTTGCGTCAGTGCAGTTAGGCTTAGTCGTAGGTGTTTCAGCAAAGATTACGGTTGGTTCGATGTTTTTAGGGTTTATTGGTGCCAAAATTCAAAATATTTTTAAACTTGCCTTGTCCTTGACACACGCAAGGTTTATGTTATGCTTTTGTTAGCAGTAGGCCTATTTGCTAAAATAATGAAAACAAAAAAATAGTTCTTTCGCAGTAACGATTTTTCAGCAAGCACTGATTACAAAAAAGTTGAAGCGGAATTGGCTGAAACTTTTAGGAAAGATTTAGCCTGGTCTATACAGTTGAGTAATTTTTGGTGTAAACGGTGCTGCCATCTGGTTAACACAAAGCAAGTCGTTGTATGGAGATGTTTTCATATTTGCTAAATGACAGCACCATTCTTTGCAATTGCCAGATAAGGAAAATGTGTGTGGAATATGGTGCTGTTACCTGACCAAACACAATAGAAAAAAGTTGACAGAGCGTTTGCGGGGAGTTGCGCTGCCCTAGTGCTTTTTAGTTGGTAAATACATTAATGTAAATATGTCAGTAGATAAATTGATGACCACATTGCTTGGTGAGCACTACGTAGACCTATGTACAGTCACAGTAATGTGCTTCACGTTTGACAGATTGTTTGCGTAACCAATACAAGTGCAAGATGGGTCTGTGCGTATCTGTGTCTACCTGGTGTGATGGTTACCTGGATTGTCCTGACGGTAGTGATGAGTTACCTGGCTGCAACGACAGTGAGTACTGTTATTTCATGCATTCGATAGATTGCTATGCATAATTGTTAATAGTTTTCGGCTGTATATGCGCCAATGCGAAAAGCTTTTTTATCTGATGTTTGGCGTGAAAAAAATTTCGTGCTTTTTACCTTCGTTTATCTTTAAAAACGTTTTTTTTCTAAAATTTTTCTTAAACCCTTGACATATTTTTAGTTTGCTTTGAATGTTTTGCTGAAAAAAAACTGTTCGCATTTAGTCTGTTATGCTGCCGTATCTTTACCTTAGTTTCATGGATACTCCCAGGGGCGTGGTCGGTGGTCGGTTAAGTCAAGCAGTGTTTGTCAATTATTTGGTGTTATTCTACTGTATAATGATGAACTGGTTGTAGGCTTACTGTCTAGTGTCTAAGCTATCATGAGATGAGCTACTCGCTAAGCTAGGACAGGATCACAGCGTAGACTAAATGCCAATGTGCAGAAACAATTACGAAGAGAGAAAGTAAGTATAATGATATAATATACTTTTTTCAAATGCAGCGCTTTATCGTCGTCGTGACTTCGACAGCAAACACACAGCTATGTACAATATTAGTAACTAGTCGTCCAAAACGACGACCGCGCGTCTTAGATTACATCTTGCTACTTTTCACAATGATTGTACAACACTGACTGCCGTTGCAGCAGTCCTAGCATTTCTATTAAAATAGAGTAGCTGTAGGCAACTTCGCTGTGATTGGCTAGGCAGTGGTCGTCGTGCATTGAACAGCAGGCCGACCACGCCTCTGACGATACCGTTTAATGCTCCTCGTCTTTACTTTTTCGCCAGAGTGCAGCCAGAAGCACAGGCATTTTTTTAGCCTAATGCAAAAAATACACAGCTAAATAATATTTTTGATCGCAGTGCTGACCTTGCATTGTGTAACTGTCCGTTTTGTGTATGCGTTCAGCTTGTCCAAGCACATATCGGTACTGCGAGCCTTATGGAAGATGCTTGGAGCCTTTACTGGTTTGTAACTCACGCAGAGATTGCCCGGACGACAGTGACGAGACCAACTGCAGTCAGTATACCCTACTGTATACCACACATTTTAAACAGTAATCTTCTGCTTGCTGGTTTATTTTTAGGCCTGATAATTTAAATGAAATATGAAACGTTCAAAGTTAATGCCGCAGGGTACAATAAATAACAGTCTAAAATACGATTAACTAATAATGAAAAACGTTTTACGCAGATTTAACTCTAAGAATTCAAGTTGCTTACTTTTAAAGGTTCTGTGTATTTCTATGAGTGTTGAACGCTGTTCGAAACGGTGTATACACTGATTGCTGTGCTTTGCGCTGTTTTCTGCGATGACTTTCTTTGATAGTTGCGTTGACTGTTTGTTAAATTTAGAACTTATTTACACAACCTTCACGAGTACAAAAATATTGAAATATATCAAAAATAAAGCTGACATTTGTGTGTGTACCGCTATGAATGTGACTGCGTAGCATGCCTGTCTTGGCAGTACCGCTGTGCGAGTGGGGCTTGTGTCCATATGTTAGCCCGGTGCAACTCAACTCGAGAGTGTTATGATGGCAGCGATGAAATCAACTGCAGTAAGTTTGTTTTTTTTGGTTATTCGGAGTAGTAGCCAAACTGGAGTAGTCCCATTTTTCGCCTAATTTTAACCCTAACCCTTAACTCTATCTCTAACCCTAACCTTAACCGTAAGCGCAGGCAAAATAGAACTACGGTTGGTGGCGTGGCGTAGTTGGTAGCGCGTTTTGGCTGAAACGAAGTTACTTTGCGCCGGGCCCGATTAGTACTGCGATGGGTGACTGCCTGCGGGCAGGTAAACCATCTCTGTGCGAAGCCTGCCAGCTAGGTCGACTCAGCCTTCTACCATACGTGGTACGGTAAAATGAGTAGTAACTCATTTATATGAGTTACGGAAGGTGGGGACCTTGGTACAGCTGACTGAGGTTGCCTAGCCGGCCGCTGCGCCAGCCTGTGTCTGCAGGCTGGTTAGTGACGAAAGCGCATTAGAGTCGTGCGCATGCTCGCGACTATGCGCTATACAAATTGACGACCTTTACCTTTACCTTTTTACGCTAAGTTTAGCTGTTGTGCCGTAGACTGTACGGCTGGCGAGTATCGGTGTGACAATGGACAGTGCATTCCATCGTGCAAGCGTTGTGACGGTGTCCTGGACTGTATCGACCAGTCAGATGAATTGAATTGCAGTAAGTTTTTTTCGTATAATTATGATGCAGGCTGTTTTTGCTGGAAAAGTTTTGTTTCACATTTTATTTGATAATTTTGAATTTTGAAGCATAGATTTGCCGTAAAAGACTGTACTGTTTTAATAATGCTAATGTACGAGTATTTAAGCTAGTACTAAGCTATTATAATTTAGTATTGTGGGAGATTTTTACTTGTGTTTACTTGAAAATATTAGTCTAGACTTTTATTATCATTGACATAGGCGTGCTGCATTATCAATGTGTTTGATTTTTGAACTGTTTTAACCGAACATGTGCTATGGCTGACTGTTGGTGGTAGATCAGAGCTTACAGTATCTGAATCGCTTTTTACTATAATAGTTGTGTACTTTACGGCCACTGCTTGTTGTTGATAATATATTAATATTTTTCATTGTAATAATAAACACAATGCAGAGTGGTGAGTGACGTGTGTATGTGACTGTTTGGGTGAACGGACAAAATCCCCTCGGTCAAAGTCTTCCTCGACAGAATCCCCGGGACAAAATTTTCCCGCACGGAATTTTTCTAAACAGAAATTCTCAGGAAGTTCCCCCGGACAAACTCCACGGGACAGAATCCTTTTTTAAACGACGCAACAAAGCGAAATTCCGCCTGTGCGATAAAGCGTTAAGTGTCAATAACGTCGATGGCACAATTATTCCTTGAAGTTCTCTTTCAGTGTGTTAGTCATGGATATTATCATGCATATTTATCTGTATCTCTGTGTAACAGTGTGTATGTCACTCTGTCGTTGTTTTTGTGTTTGTCCGAATTTGTGTGTGTGTAGCGTGCCCTGCCAATCAGTTTCGTTGTGGCAATGGTCAGTGCATTTCGGCATGTAAACGATGCGACAAACGCAACGATTGTCAGGATAACAGCGACGAGTCCAACTGCTGTAAGCATAAACATTTATAACACTCAGTGTATTAGCATTTATTATTACCTCCGCCAAGGAGGTAATGTTTCTGCTGGACTTTGTTTGTCCGTCTGTTTGTCTGTGTGTTAGCAAGATAACTCAAAAAGTTATGGACGGATCTTTCTGAAATTTTGACGGTATGTCGGGAATGGCACAAACTACTAGCGATTCAATGCGATTCAGGGTGATCCGGAAAGAATTCTGGATTCTGGATCACTTTGAAATTTTCGATACCATTGCTTTCAATGGGGCATAAGGGAAACCGCTGCAAAACCGAAGATGGTGCTGCCACCTAGCGAACAACATTGCCTTGGCGAAGGTGTGCGGGCTTTGACTGCTTTCTAGTTATGTAAGTAGAATAACGTAACTGTTAGCTTGTTACTAGTCGAAATTGTTACGGTAGTTGTGTAATTTTTAGTCGAAATAGGTATACGTAAAAGATGATGATGCAACGATATGTAGGTTACTAAGCACCATGACTTCCGTTAACATTTATTTCCATTGTTTTGACAGAGTTAGTATAGATTTCGCTTTATTCGATCAGCCGACAAACAGCACAAATGTAATGTCGCATTTGCAAGGAATATTCAAACACCGCTTTAAAATTAACCGCAAATTTGTAGTCACTGTTTCCGGTAGGCCTACTTTTCTGGCAAAAATGTTTTTATTTTTATGATAATTGAGAATTGACTTGAATATTTGCGTCACAGTCAAATTTAGCATAATTTTTAAAAGTTTTCAAGATTTATGCAAATTAAACAAAGAATATATAAATACAGTTTAGTGCAATATCTAAAAATTTTTCTGTACAAAATTTAGAAAATATTGACCACTAGTCTTATTATTATTGTCATAGGTGGGCTGCATTATCAATGTCATTACCACTAATCATTGCCAAACTATCTATGCTAAAATAGGTTTGTTTTTTGCCTCTTTCCTGTGAATGTATTTTGGTTGATTAATTGATTGACTTGTGTGACAGCGTATTGTGGGTCGAGTGATTTTCGGTGTTCTGACGGTGTTGGGTGTATACGTGAATGTGCTCGATGTGATGGTGTCCAAGACTGCTCCGACTCTTCGGACGAACTCAACTGCTGTGAGGCTGCCGTGTTTTACTGAGTGATAATAACGTGCAGTTGTGTTTTCAGTTCTCTTTAGCATTAACTTTACACACTCGTGTGTTGTTATAAGTCAAATAAAACCAAATAAGACCAAGTTTTTCATTAGAGTTTGAATCCCGATCTCGGCAACAATGTGATTTGCACGACAGCTGGTTAAGATTATCAGACGCGTTGAACGAAAACAATTTTGACTAGTCTTTTGGCCTAGTGCCAGCTTATTAACCACGGTCACGTTTTTTCCAGTGCATGTGTGTTTTTCTGTCGTTGGATTTTTACTCCTCACGTGCTACGTTCCTAACGTAGCGAAGAAGAGTATATAAGATCAGTGTAATATTAAGGACCAAGCGACGACCGACCAACGACCGACCTCTGTTCCTGGAAGAGCCTTTCTGGAAGAAATTCGAACGGCCATATCTCCATAACGGTGCTAGATAGACGCATGGTCTCAGTGGACCACCCATAGGAAGTCGACCACAGCGAGTTGAATGGTCACGTGACCGATGACGTCACGTGACCCCATAACATCAAGGTCGTGACCCTATTATCTTTGAGGCGCCATATTTTGATAGCGGTGCCAGAGAGACGAGGAGACAATTAATTTCCAATAACGACCTCGACGGCAGTCACTATTAGTATAATATTAGACCGGTCTCAAGTTGACGCCGGGTATCTAATACAAATTGAAAGGAAAAAGCACTTAGAAGAATACTGGAGAAAATAATGTGCGCGAGGTGTACATTAGATTGGTCGCAATCTAATGATATTTTTTGTAAATATTTATAGTTACGAGATTGTTAGCGTCATGCTTGAAATGTAGTGGGATCGGGAAGGAGTACTTTATTTCGAATATCCTAAAAATTGTCATTAGCTATTAAAGATATATATGTAAAAAACTTACCAGTTTACAACTGTGTGTAAGGACGATGTGATGATATCAGTCCTCTAAAACAGCAAAAATCATTTGGGTAACCTTAGATGGGGCTATGC